>Ga0214544_1002570_pt1 | contig 38090 bp, 12 predicted proteins | sample CNSS3metaG_FD_160074 | JGI IMG/M metagenome (GOLD analysis project Ga0214544, IMG submission 160074) | Root nodule microbial communities from cowpea collected in UCLA plant growth center, Los Angeles, California, USA - CNSS3 | ecosystem: Host-associated > Plants > Roots > Nodule | place: USA...
AATAAATATTTTGGTTATTATAAAATTTTAGTAATGTGTAATTTTTTAGCTTTTATATAATTATTTGAATTTTATTTAGTTGTTATTTGATACTTTAATTTGAGATTTATACTATTATAATATTTTTTTTAATATTTGACATCATGAAAATCAAAAAGAGTATGTTATTTTAATATTGAGTATTTTGATAGTATCATGATTCCGTTGGTGTGATTTTTAAATTTTTTTTATAAAAAATATTTAATTGATATATGGAACAATAAAAAAATGGGTATGGGTATAAGAAAATACCCGTTATCCGGTGGGGATGGGGATGAGTCAAAAATTGTATACCCGTTGGGTTTGGGGATGGGGATGGGGATGAATTTTTATTATGGGGATGGGGATGGGATCATGATACCCGTACCCGCCCCGCCCCGTTGCCATCCCTATATGTAATCACACTTTTGAGGTTGAAAAAAAACCGATAACTTTTTTAGTTGTAATAATAAAAAGAAAATTATTATATTGTAACATGATATGTCATTTTATATGATAAAAAAACTATATTGATTATGTGATAAAAAAATATTAATTATAAGAAAATATATAAAATTATTAAGGATTTAAACTAAAACAAATTTAAATAAATACTTCATTTAGGAACCGAACAAAAGTTAATAAAGAAAAAATTAACAAAAAAAATTATAAAGCATTTTATTAATAAGGTTGAATACTACCTTTGAATAAACAAACTTTTGTTATCGCATATATGATTTGAATTCGTTTTCGTCTTAACAAAAAATATTTACATTGACCATAGTATCAATATATGAGTATAAATAATATAAAATTTTTTCAATTGGTATTTTGAATGTTCTTTCCTCAAAACACAACAAAGAAATTGCACTTGGACAATACCACAAACTCAACAAAAAAAAAATAGACTATATTTAGAGAGTTTTCTTTTTGCATTTTTATATGTTTGAGTTTATTACTATTCCTTTTTTAAATATAATTCAATTACAACAATGTATGACCTTTTTTACATGGTGGTTCTTTTGTTTTGCAGATGTGACCATGAATTTTGCTATGCTTGTGGATTGTCTTAGAGTCGTAAACATTATTCATGCAAAGGTCATAATAGGGTGCGTGCGCATGCATTTGAGATTTTGGATTGTCACAATTCCTCTTTTGAGGATGTTCATTAGATTATTGGCTTATCACAATTATTTTTAGTAATTATTATTAGATTTATCTTTTCAATTTATAATTTCTTTTGGGATTGATACTTTATTTTCCAGAACATCTTTAAATTTTGAATCAAAATAAGTATTTTGTGAAATACGTTCATTTATGTTAGGCTTTTTGGAAGTTTTATATTTTTTTTTGGATACTTTTTGAAGTTTTGTTTGATACACGAGCTAAGTATATATTAAATTTAAGGTTTAATGAGTCGGATGGTATCCACACTTTCGTGTTAAGAAGTGTTATTTTGGTACTAGTTCTTTAAAAGGGTGTTAATTAAGTCTCAACTTTGAAAAATATGTCTCAATTAAGTTTCTTTCAAAAAAGAATGATTAACATTTGTTCGGTATTGATATTGATATTGATATTTATATTAGAATTTAGTGGTAGAAGTCATGAATAAAGTTAATGGTGATAATACACTAACCTATGAACGAAAATGAGTATCATTAAACTAATTAAACTTAAATTTAAAATGAGAAAGACCTCTATCAAAATTAAAAAAATAATAATAATGAAGTAAACTATATGTTTTATTATTTGTATGTGGTTAGTTTGGGAAAAACACAAATTTGCTACTTTAAACAAACAAATAACTATGACATTTATAGAAATAGTTTATATTATGCTTATTATGAACTAGTTGAGTGTACTATAGAGAATAATGTTCAGTGATTTATATTGTTTAAATTATTAAATTATTTTTAATTTATTAAGTAATATATATATATATATATATAATTTTCTCAAAGATTTGTTTCATAATACTTTTTTTAATGTTTTGCTACATTCTTTTTATTTTAATTATTTGTCCCGTTTTAAATCACAAAATTCGTTACTTATATAAATAATTCTTTTTTTTTTATTTTGTTATATTTTTTTATTCTAATTATGTGTCTTGTTATATATCAAAATCTTTTCACGTATATAAGGTACTTTCCTTTTTTATTATAATATGTGCAATTATATTTAAATAATATATTATGAATTACGAGAAATAAAAATATTTTTAGATATGTCACGTTTAATTATTTTTACTCTTTTTTATATTTTTATTTATTATTCATTTTTTCACATGCTAAAATGTTGGACTTTTAAGTTCAAGTATTCAATTGCATATATAACATTCATTTATTACATAATAAAAAAACAAAAAATCTTTTTTATTCTTTGACTCTTCATTTTTTGTTTTTTTCTGTAACAATATTTGTTTTTCTAAAATATTTTTTCATCTGAAAACTTCCTTAATTCTTTTAATTATATATTTATTTTGTTTTATGCAAATTTGTTTAATGGTGTACCAATTTATTTATGAAATAAACGTTGGATAATTTTTATTTATTGTTTTTATCATATAAAATACTTATTTGATGATTTTTATATTATTATTTTTATTTTTCAACTCATAATTATGATCACAAATTTAGAAAGATGATTTATTTACTACAATGTTATTAATATAAATTTATTGTGATGAATCTTATTTATCATTATCAACATAGATTGAAGTTCAAAAGTTAAAATATTTATGACAAATTTAAATTAAAACTAGTTTAATTTTTATTTTTTGTGCAATTTGATTAAAATAATGTATTATAATCTTTATTAACATATGAAAAAATATATTTCCTTAGAATTTTAAAAAAATAGGAAAGAAACACTTTAAATTTTTAAACTAATAAGAAAATAATTAAAATATTTTTATAATAAAGAATAGAAATAAACTGAGAGTAGAAAAATAAAAAAAATATTTCTTTATAAAATAATTTATATTTGTATTTCCTTCTTCTTTGTTTTTTTTTTCACAATAAAAACCAATTATTATAAGACTCTTTTACGTTTCGGTTTCTTTGGTTCCTTTCTCTCTAACAAATTCTCAAGTCCCACTCTCTTCTCCACATTTATATCTGATGAAGAAAAGATGAATCCCGCATCAACATAAAGGAAAAGCGGTTTTGGCATAAAATCCTGCACTTTGGACTCATTCTCTTGGAGATAAGGGGTTAAGTCATTTTCTTCCCTTCATCACTTGCTTCTCTCATTCTCGGTAGTTCCATTTTTCCTCAAAAATAGGGTTTCACACATCTCAAAAATAGAGTATCGGTGTGAAACTGGTGCGGATGTAAAGAAGCTTTTGTTTCAAATTGTTGCTGAAATCTGTCATAATTCTTCACAGTTTTAGCATCTGCAGTCACTGGGTAGTGAGTGAGGTTGCTGGTGGAGCTTGGAGCGGAAGAATTTTGCGAAGCGTTTCATTTCTATGCGCAACAATGAACGGTAAATACAGTTATTACTGATGCAATATCTGATGCAACTTTTGATATTATCTTTTTGTTTTATTCGAGAAAAGGGGAAATAAAAAGATATATATAGCAACAATGATAATACAAATAGCTTAATTTTAATTTATTACGAAAAGTGGAAAAAATATTGAACGACCTTTTACTGGTAATGTTTGATGAAGATAAACATTTTTGTTTTTTGTGTAGGTAAAAATGAAGAAACGTCTTAATTATGATTATACGTGTAGAAATGAAATTTATTAAAAATTGTACTGGGAGTGGGAGGATATATTTTGTTCATGTCTAATATTAAAACATTTCCTAGAAGTAAAAGTAATGATTATATTGAGTCTGAGATAAATGTATTGTTTTGATATTTTCTGTGCTTCGGTTTTACTTTTTGAGGAAGAAAAATATTATAAGAGTTAAAGGAAGATTAAAATTTCGAAAAAGAAATGAATAGACATTTTCAATATTTTTAACTTTTAGAATATTTTTCTTTTTATAATTTCTCAAAATGCTTTTACTTTTACAACTTTATTATTAATGGTATAGCAAAATTAATAAAATTTTTGTTGTTATAAATTTTATTTATGTGAACTTTTCTTTTTGGAAACAGAAAGAGGGGTTAATGCTTTTTATATGTGGACTCTTCATCTATTCATGTCACTTTCATTAGCATTCAAACTAATGTGAATTCCAACCCTAACTTTCTGCATCTCCATGGCTTTGCACTTGCAACATTTAAAACCTAACAATCAAATATTTAAAGACCCATGATTTCACCTTTTGCATTCCCTTATTATAATGTATATCTCGCAGAACACTAACTTTTGCTTTAGAATTTTTTTCAAGTGGGGGAATGGAGGGAGCTTCAACTTCATCTGAAGGTCTTCACATGGTTGACGACTTCTACCATTCAGTACTTTACGGTGATGAAGAAATAATTTCAATTTCGGATGAGAAATATGCTGAAGATCTGCAACTACAAGAAGCCCTCTATTACTCCACAGTGTCAAGTGCTAGGGTTGAAAACAAAGTTGCAGATGATGATGAACCTTTGAAAAAACTCAAGAGGAAACAGAAAGAGAAGGGTGAAACTTCTAAAACTTCTTCCCGTGCATTCTGTGGTATTTGCATGGATGCAAAACCTGGAGAACAAATGTTCAGGAACCAAAACTGTTCTCACCTTTATTGTGATCATTGCATTCAAGGACATGTTGCTGCCAAGATTCAGGAAAATATATCAATGGTGAAATGTCCTGAGCCAAGATGCAAAGCGGTTATAGAGCCTGAGAACTGTCGTTCGATTATCCCTAAAGAAGTGTTTGATAGATGGGAAAATGCTCTTTGTGAGAACATGGTGCTTGCGTCACAAAAGTTTTATTGTCCCTTCAAGGATTGTTCTGCTATGATGATATGTGATGCAAGCGAAGTTGTGACTTCATCGGAGTGTCCACATTGCAATAGACTGTTTTGTGCACAGTGCAAGGTTTCATGGCATGCGGGATTAGACTGTAAGGAGTTTAAGAGGTCGAAAAGAGAGAAAAGAGAAAACGGAGACTCATTGGTGACGAACCTTGCGAAGAAGAAGGGTTGGAGAAGATGTTCAAAATGCAAAATTTACGTAGAAAGAATCCATGGATGTACTCGTATTTCATGCAGGTTTGTGTTGTACATGTTATCCACTCTTTAATCCTATGAAAGAAAATCGTTTATTTTTATTTTTTATTTGAGGATCTTTTGAAGCAAATTTAGTAAAAGTGGATCCTTTAACTTTTTTTTGTGTAATACAGAGTAAGTCGTCAGGATACATGACAACATTACATGTGAAGTCATTTCATATCTTATAGATTTTTTCTTTCTTTTTTAACTTTAAAACATTCTGAATGTATCAGGTCGGTTTCGATGCACGGAAGAAGTGAAGTCATCAATCCATACAGCGAAACCGGTTTGATACATGACGAATTTGCTTCTTTAAAAACAAATTGACACAATACATTATGACTTGACCTGTAATGTCGTCATTTATCCTAACGACTTATAATTTAAAGAAAAAATAAGTGATCTATTTTTATAATTTTGACTTGAAAGGAATCTTGAAATATTAAAAGAGTCAAGTAGAATATTTATTTATATTGTGGTTGTTTTGTTTTGCAGATGTGGCCATGAATTTTGCTATGCTTGTGGATCGTCTTGGACTGGTAAACATTATTTGTGTGTAGGTTCTTAAGTTGAAAGAATACCCTCCACATTGGAATCTATATGGTTCAGTGAGTACATTTGAGATTTTGGATTTTCATAATTGCTCTTTCGGGTTCGTTCAAATTTGGATAGTAGTGTTTTCCAGTTATTTTTTTTCAATCGGTAATTTCTTTGGGATTAATACTTTTACTTTCCAAAACATTTTTATTCTTTTTAATCAAAATAAGTATTTTTGTGTGAAGTCCATTCTTTTATCTTAGGCTTTTTGAAAGATTAGATTTATTTCAGCAATACTTTTTTAAGCTTGGTTTGTCTAGATTCACGAGCGAAAGTAATAAGTATATTAACATGAGAAGGGCCACCAATAAAAATAAAAATAAAAATTTTATTATTTTTGTGTGGTTAGTTTTGAAAAAATACAAATTATTTACTTTAAACAATCAAATGCCAATGATGAATGAGTCGATTTAGTCTACGAAAACCAGAGAGAATAATGTTTAGTGTTATTTTTATAAATGATAAGAAAAAAGTTTAATTAAGTTTATGTCATTTATATGTTTTTTTTTTAATTTGATGATTTCTTATCTTGTTTTGTTGTTTTTTTGTTGTTGTCAATGTTAGAAGAGATGTGAGATGTTAGAGTTAATATAAAACGATATTAAACTAATGAAAGTTGTGTTACGTTGACAAAACTTTACAATTTCTAAATACAGTGAATTGTAAATACGGTTATGAGTCTTGTTTAGATGTGATGCAAACTTTGATGATATTTTGTTTCATTCAAAAAGGAATAGAATAAATTGAAATATAGCAACCATATTAAAGATGTAAAGAAGAAGTTTACTTGATTTTAATTTATTACGAAGACTGGAAAAAATATATAACGGCTTTTTATGGCTAACATTTAATCAAGATAAACATTTTTGTCTTTGATATAAGAAAAAAAAAACTAGAAACCCCATCTCCCATGCTAGATGTCTCAATAAGTTATTAATTAATTAATTATAAAAATGTTATATGAATCGTTATTAATTAATTATATGAATCGTTAGTATATTTATTTTATATATTATTTTATTGCTATTATGAATATATGCGTAAAAGTTTATTAAACCAAATCCAAATTGGTGCTGAAGATTTTTGTTAATTTTATTTATTATTTTTTTTACGTTAAAACATTCAAAATTTAAGTATTCATTGCATAAATTATTTATTTTTATTTAATATAAACAATTTCTTCTTTTCATAAATTCATTTTTATTTTAATATAAACAATTTCTTTTTATTTCATATGAATTGAGATTTAAATGATGAAGTATTTATAATAAATTTAAATTATTATTAGTTTAATTTTTGTGTAATTTAATTTAATTGACATATTATAATTTTTATTAGTTTATAGAAAAAATAAATTTCGTTATAATTTAAAAAAAGAAACGAAAAATACATTTTCAATATAATATTTATTTTGCATTAATTGTTTTTTTTTTTTACTTTCATCAATTTTGTTAACATTGTTTGCAAAACTAATAAAATTTGGGTTGATATGAAATTTTATTTATATATAATTGTGTAATATTTATATAATTTGTTTACTTTATATTTAACTGTTATTTAATATTTTAATTTAAAATTTATATAATTTTAATTTTATTATAAATATTTATCATTTAATAAACGAGAACTTATTGAATAACATTATATATATATTTTTAAAAATAATAACTAATTAAGATTAAAATAATAAAAACTTTAATACAAGTATAGTTAAAAATGAATATGAAATAAAAATTATAAATATTAAAATAAATTTTTACTGGAAGGATAAATAAATTTATCTCCAACTCGTCCGGTTCTGCTCCTAAATCTTATCAAAGATAGGTTAAGTTTGAAATTTTTTATCTAAAAGACTGAAAATACTGTGACTAATAGTATACCCGTCATTAGAACTGTCATTTTAATTTTCAGGGCACGGTGGTAGAGCGCTGCGGTGACAGCGACGATCGAGTGGTACAGGGCGGCGATGATAACGACGATCGATCGAGTGGTTGAGGAGAAGAATCGTCGACGAGGTTAGCGTTTCTTTCAACTGCTTTGTTTCACTATTAGGGTTTTGGTATATATACTTGAATTTCTTCATTTCTGCATAACTCATTGATATTTTTAAAAGGGATGAAGTTTAGTTACATTCTTTTGGTTGGTATGATATTAAATAATATATTTTTAAAAGGATGAAGTTTGCCTAAAATGAGAGGAAAAGGACGCTGGATTGGTTTACAAGTCGGTGTTTTTGTTCAATGTTGCATTAATTGTATGAACTTATTTTTCTTAATAGACTGTTCTTTTATACTTCATTAAATAAGAAATTATATAACCGTTTTGAGACTGACTGAATATTAAGATAGATGGTGAGTGAGGCTTTTATACTCTCTTGTTGATATAGGAGAGGATTAGGATGTCTCCATTCCACACAATTCTCGATTTCATTTCAAATCCATATTTTTCTCTTGAATCCAATTGCATGTGGCTAATTTTTGTGAATAAGATTTTGGAAAACTTATGAGTCTCGTGGACTTAAAATTTGCGGTATACGTCACCTCTGGTGCTGCCTTCTTCTCCTAGGAAAAATGGATTGAAGTTCATGACTTGGGACAATTTCTGACTTAATTATATTGATAGTTCATGAACTTTTAATTGAATTCTTTAACATGTCATATTCTAATATTTTTTGAAGGTGAGTTGCAACTGCACTTTCCTCAGCAGTGGTATTTGTTTTCGTGTTTCCATTTTTTTTTTCTTTTTCGGTTCTTGTGGTTCTACTATAAGTTTGGATTCATTCTCTTTAGTTGGTAGAAACTTTACTTTTTCCCCTCTATGGGTTTGGGATTGTTAGAACTCTGACATCTTTTATTATAAAAAAGGTCAACTAATAACAGCCGTCTTCATATGTTTTGATCATTTGATGCGTTTCATGATAAAATTATTCTTTAGGAGAATGTAAATGTTGCCACATCTATATTCTCTGGCAATTTTAATCCATTAATAAGATTGGACACCACTCTTGAATGACCAAAAGAGTAGGTCAAGTTAGAAAAATTTATATCTAAAAGACTGAAAGGACTGGGACTAACACTATACCCGTCAATATCCAAATATGCTAAACCACAAGCGAAGTTCTCTGCTAGAATACAGAGTATCTGATTTTTTGGAAACAGAAACAGGAATTCATGCTCTATATTCCTGTATTCATATCACATTCATTAGCATTCAAAATAATGTGATTTCCAACACTGATTTTTTGCATCTCCATCGGTTGCAATTCTTGCAATATTTATAAAATAAAACAGTCAAATATTTAAGACCTATGATTATCAGTTCACCTTTTGCATTTGCATTTCATCTACTTCTCTTTCAACAGATCCCCTTATAAATGTATATACCATATCATGCTGATTACTAACTTTTCCTTTAGAAATTTTTTTCATGTGGAGGAATGGAGGGAGCTTCATCCTCATCTTCATCTAGGAATTTTCCCTCCACTGCTGAAGATCATTACTTGGTCGACGATTTCTACTTTTCAGTACTTTACGATGCTGAAGAAATATTTCCAATTTCGGATGAGAAATATGCTGAAGAGCTGCAACTACAAGAAGCACTCTATTCCTCCACGATGTCAAGTGGTAGGGTTGAAAAGGAAGCTGTTCAAGTGGATGTAGATGATGTCGCTGACCTCCTTTTGAGAAACCGCAAGAGGAAACGTAAAGAGAGCGGTGAAACTTCCCTTGCACACTGTGGTATTTGCATGGATGCCAAGCCTGGGGAAGAAATGTTCAGGAACCGAAACTGTTCTCACCTTTTTTGTGATAATTGCATTGGAGGACATGTTGCTGCAAAGATTCAGGAAAATATATCAATGGTGAAATGTCCTGAGCCAAAATGCAAAGCGGTTATAGAGCCTGAGAATTGTCATTCAATTATCCCTAAAGAAGTGTTTGATAGATGGGAAAATGCTCTTTGTGAGAATGTGGTGCTTGGATCACAAAAGTTTTACTGTCCCTTTAAGGATTGTTCAGCTATGATGATATGTGATGCAGGGGAAGTTGTGACTTCATCGGAGTGTCCACATTGCAATAGACTTTTTTGTGCACAGTGCAAGGTTTCGTGGCATGCAGGAATAGACTGTAAGGAGTTTCAGAGGTCGAAAAGAGAGAAAGGAGAGAATGGAGACTCATTGGTCAGTGAACTTGCCAAGACTAAACGTTGGAGAAGATGTTCAAAATGCAAAATTTACGTAGAAAGAATTGATGGATGTACTCATATCATGCAGGTTTGTGTTGTACATATTTCAAACCACTCTTTTATCTTATTAAAATATAGAACATGTTTATAGGAACTTGGATTCTCAATTCTTCTTTCATTTTTGTGTGTTATTCTTCTGCGTAGTTTTCAAAATATAATAATAAACATCGATTTGATGTTTTAAAATATATTAAACAAAAATTAGTACACTAACATTAATGCAAGCTTCAACATAGGGATAGTACCACCACAGACTCAAAAATTTGAACATTTAAAGCGGCAGTACCACAATCTCAGCAAAAAATTTGGACTCCTGTATGGAGAGCGTTGAATAGGTGTCGGGTATTTTGTTGATTGGATCAATGGATGATATAAGTTATTTGTAAATTGTTGAATAGATATTTGTTGAGTCGAGGATCGATGGATTTTTTATAGTGTTTATGAGAGTTTTCTTTTACATTTTTAATATATGTTGTTTTACTTTGAGTTTATTATTGTTTCCCTTTTTGAATGTAATTCAATTACAACAAAAAATGACCTTTTTACACGGTGGTTCCTTTGTTTTGCAGATGTGGCCATGAATTTTGCTATGCTTGTGGATTGTCTTGGAGTGGTAAACATTATTCATGTGTAGGTCGTTAAGTTGTGGTGCAGACCAAGTTCAAATATTTTGAGATTTTGGATCTATGGTTCAGTGAGTAGTACATTTGAGATTTTGGATTGCCAAATTCTTTTGAGGTAATTCAAACATTAGATCATTGTGGTTATCAGAACCATTAGTAGTTTATCCAGTAAATATTGTTAGATTTATCTTTTGAGGTAGTTCAAACATTGGATCATTAGCCTTATCAGAACCATTAGTAGTTTATCCAAGTAATTATTATTAGATTTATCTTTTCAATCTAGAATTTCTTTAGGATTAATCCTTTTTTTTTTCCAAAACATCTTTATTTTTGTAATCAAAATAAGTTTTTTTTTTGAAATACATTCATTTATGTTAGGCTTTTTTGAAGTTTAAATATTTTTCATCAATATTTAAGCTTGGTTTGTATACATAGCGAAAGTAATAAGTACATTAAAACGAGAAGGACCACTATAAGAAAAAAAACTTAAGAATAAATTTAACTATATTTTTTTTATTTTTGTGTGGTTAGTTTTGGAAAAATGAAAATTCAATACAAATTGGTTACTTTAAACAAACAAATAGTTAAAACATAAATAGAAATTTTTTTATATATGCCTATGATGAATGAGTCGATTTATTGTGCGAAAATTAGAAACAATAATGTTTACTGTTATTTGTATAAATGATAAGAAAAAAATTGAATTAAGTTTTATATCACTTTTTTTTTCAATTTGGTGATGTAGATCTTATCTTGTTTTGTTGTTATATTTTTTATTCTTAATGTTAAAAGGACGATTATTTTATTGCTAATGTTAAAAAGACATGAGATTTCATGGTTAATATAAAACAATATTAAAATAATGAAGTTGTGTGACATTAAAGGCAATAAAATCTCATTTTTAAATATAGACTACCCTATAATACAAAAATATAATTACTTTTAGTATTAATAGATTATTTTTAATAAAAACTCAAATGAAAATACTTGAACCTAAGATAAATTTAAATTTTAAATTAAGCTTAAGAAATTTATCATATTATTTTCTCATTTCAAAGTTAGCATATAGTTTGTCATGATCTAATTTGTCTAAGTTAGGGATGTCAATGTAGTGTAGATCATGTAAACGAGTTCACAAGAAAAAAGTATGAGGCAGACGAGAGTCTACTAAAAGGTGTGAGGCATGATGAGTATTTTAGTTTTTAGGCTCTTTTAGGCTTGTTTCACATTACGTGTAACCCACGAGATTGATCAATATAACAAACATTACTTCAATTTCTAAAACTTAAAATATTTAAAAATTATAAAGATATAAAAATTACTTATTTTAAAAAATAAATTTATAAAAAATATAATTTCTACTAATTTAATTAAATAATAATAAAATTATAAAAATTTTATGTAAACCACATGGACCACCGATCGTAAATTCACAGACCAAACATTATGCAAGACTGATTAAAATACCATTCATAATAAAATGTTCGAATTGTTAATTTAATATTTTGTTTTTTCAAAATATATTCAGTTTCATTCCTTATGTTATAAAAAACATAATTGTATATTTTATAAATAAATATTATAAACTAATTTTTTTATAAAAAAATATTTTAAGTTGTTTTGAACAAATAAGGAGAGTAATATAATATTTATTATGCTAAATAACCAATTTAGTATATATGTTAGTAAGACGAATTACTTTACTTCAAATAGTTTTTTATAATGTAAAATTAAGTTTCTGGTAGATGTGCATCAAAAACCTATCAGTTATTTTAAAATAACATAAAATATTTAAGATCATACATCACACAATTATATTTATAAAATATGTGCTTTACTTCTTTCTTAAGTAACTTACATATATAAAAACAAAATTTCATTGGGTGAGTAAATTGTGTGAAACTTTTACCATCAATCAATACTTAATACATTAAATAAAGGATTAAATATGTTTTTGTCCTATAACTTTGTGAATTTTGGAATTAGTCTATCTTAAAATTTTTGACTAATTTAGTCCTTCATATTTCGAAATATGTAGATTTAGTCTTTTTAATCAAATTTTGTTAGGTTTATTTGATGTTTCATACGCATTTTATGATTGTATTTGAGTTGTTTATATTATTTGACACATTTTTTATTTAATGTTAAGTGAAATACTATTATGAAACGTGTTTGAAATGTCAAATAAACTTAACAAAATTTGATTAAAAGTACTAAATTTATGTATTTCGAAAGATGAAAAACTAAATTGGTCTAAAATATCAAAATGGACAAATTCCAAAATTGATTAAAAGTTAAGAGACCAAAAACACATTTAACCCTCCAATAAAATATGTATAAACCTTTCTCGAAAAAAAAAATGTATAACCTTTTCTTGAAAAAATATTTAAAGAAACGAATCTTCGTTAATATGATTCAATGAATATTTCAAGATAAAATCATATCAAATCTTAAATATACGTTCCATTTCTTTTGAATTTAACTTTAATTTTTAAAATCCAAAATCACATTTTCCAATTCCATGAATAAATTTTTTCCTAGTTATGCCAATCATAGCAAAACTCCATCGATTAAACTTTTGAAGAAAAAATATATTATTTAATTTGAATTCTTTTAATTTTAAACTCTTAAAACAAATAAAAAAATTAGCTGGTTTAATTTGAATAGTCAATATAAACAAATGAAAATCAATTAACAATATAAATAATTAATATATCATTTCGTATTTTATATATTATCGTTATATAATATTTTTTTAATATACTAATTTTATTTTAATTTTTATCTCATTTTACGACTAATTAAAATTTATTTTGTAAAAAAAATTATTTATTCAAACTCTTTTGTTGAATTTATATCAATGACGAAATAAAAAATAGTTTTAGAATAATTTTATCAATCATTCATCTATTATATATGTGACTAGATATATCTCATATTAACATTAAAAAAATTAAATTTATTTCAATTGTACATTTTTTTTTTATTTTTCTTATTTTCATAAATATCTAATCCATCTACCGTTTTCAAAGAAGACAAGTTTGTTAATTGGTCTGAGAGAATAAATATATATATATATATATATATATATATATATATATATATATATATATATATATATTTATATAAAAAATAATACATTATATGAAGAATTGCTTTCACATGTTATCAAATATTATTAGGTTTAAGAGAGTAGTATCTATCTATATTACATTAGATATTATTAACATATATTATTTGACTTTCAAAATATTAGTTTAATATTATTACACATCGGAATATTTGAACATTATAAAAGGGGATTCCCGCTCAAACATCGTGTGATTCATGTTTTGGAGTCATTTATTCTTTGTTTGAGGTTTCTTTTTCTTCTCTATTCTCTGCACTATTCTAATGGCTCCTCTTTCTGCAACAAACAATGGAAGAACTTCTAATTCAAGAAGGAGGAAGATTGAGATCAAAGATGTTGAACAGAGAAACAGAAGATGCGTCACCTTTTCCAAACGCAAATTAGGGCTTTTCAACAAACTCACTGAACTTTCTCTTCTATGCAGAGCAGAAACTGCTCTGATCATCATCTCTCAAAACGGAAACGTCTATTCCTGTGGCTACCCCACCACCGACGCCGTCCTTCGCCGTTACATCACCGGAGCGTCATCGGAACAGTGCAGAGGTGCAAGAAGGAGAGAGCAAGAGGAGTTTCTTGAAAAACAAAGGTTGGAATATGAGAGTGTGCAAGATGAGTTGAAAGAAAAACAGAAGCAATTGAAAGAGATGAAAGAGGCACAGAAAAATAGTTCTTGCTTTGTTTCTTGGTGGAATCTCTCCACTGACAACATGGGTATGGAGGATCTTGAACAGTTCAAGATCTCTTTGGAGAGTTTGAAGCTTAACCTCATCACAGTGTTGCAAGAGAAGAAGCTTCATTGAGATCCAATTCCTTATATAAATTGTAGAGATCAAGATATGTTGTTTCTTTTTTTGTTTGTCTTCTTCTGATATATATAATTAGTTTGTGTGTTCTGATGTAGGTTTAGTTTTTCTTTTTTTCTTCGTTGTTTTATAAGCTTCTGTAGTAATCTTCTTTCATTCCATAAACATTTTCTATTCTATTCTAATATTTTCTTTCTTGTAATTCGGTTATTGAATTTTTGTAGTGGTATCAGAAATAAGGTTGTGAGTTCGATTTTTGGTTCTTCCGTAATAAGAACTAAGAATTATATCTTAACTATTAATTATAACTTTTAACTTAATAATAAACATTTCAACGTCATATTTTTACTTTAGGACCAATTTAAAATATCATTATTAAATTTTAAATTATTATTTTTCAAGTAAATATTGTGAGAAGGTATTGCGAATTCAGTCCTAAAATAAATAAGAATAGAAGAAATGAATCTTAAATAGATGAAGAGAGGATTGGAGAGAGAAATAAAGAACAAAAAGTTGTCGGAAAAAACAATAGAGAGGAAAATGAATTTATTGTCTTATGATTAATGTATACTAATTGTTTACTACAAAAGTACACAATTTATTATTCAATCTAACTAACATTTACAAAATCAATTTATAGATTGGGAATTGTTATTTATATACTCTGTTATATTTGAGATTCTTCAAAAGATATATATTTATTTTTACTATTATTGATTTCTATTTTTATTGGTACTCATCTAACTTTGCATTGTTAATCTAGCATTATGGGTGCTTATAATGAACAGGTGTTCGTTAATATTTTATTTATAGTCATTATTTTGGATTTATGGATAATTAATTAGTATGATTTGTTCTATTAGTTAGTTATGTTATCTGTATTGGCTAATTAGTTAAGTGAATGATTAAAATCATATCTAGTGGAATAATTATATTAGATGACGTAAGCAATCTGATTTTTTGGAATGTTAATATTGTAAAGTTTGTTACTTGATTAATAGTTTTACGTGTAGTGGGTAATTTGACTTAGATGACTTATATAGTAAGTTGGTTAAAATAATCTTTCATAATCTTTTAATTTCAATTAGTTAATTATAGTTGACTTATTACCACAACATTTATTTGTTTTAAATATTTTGAATACTTCTATAGTAAAACAATAAATAAACAAATAAACTAATGGTAAATTGTTTAAATTGGTATATGTTAGCCAATTGAATTACTTTAAATAGTTTTATAATATGACGAGGCTAATAAATGTAGAGAGGTACATGTAATAATTGGATATCAATACGAAGGATAATGATATTATAACATAACAAAAAATTACTTAAAAAATGACAATTCAAATTTTGAAAGAAATTTATCAAAATTTAATTGTTATAATATATATTTTTTAAAATTATTTAATTCGATTACCGTTTAAAAAAAAAGTTTGTTAATTGGTCCTGACTAATTTTCTGAGAGAATAAAAATAAAATCTATTCAAATAAAAGATAATACATTTATATGTAATAATTGCTTTCACATGCTACTAAATATTTGGTTTGAGAGGATAGTATCTATCAAACATATATTACATAAGATATTATTACTTATATTATTTGACTTTCAAAATATTAATTTAATACACTTTGGAAGATTAAGACATTATAATTATAAAAGGGAACTCCCGCCAAAACATTTTGCAATTCATTTTTAGATTCATTCTTTAAGGTTTTTTTTTTTTCTGAAATATCTTAATGGCTATATAAATGAAAGTTAAATTATCTATTGCTTATTACATGTGTTCCGTTTAAAGTATTTATCTACTATTCATAATATATTTTATAATACTTACTTGTCATCTTTAATCACAATATTTAATTATTCAATTATCTTAATAATAACTAGCGAACACACAGATTCTACTGTGACTGTATATTTACATTTTTTAATTTTCAAGAAATTTAAGATCAATAAAAAATTTATAATTTTTAAAATAATTGTTAAATATAAAATTAAAAAAATATATAAAAAGAAATTTTAAATAATGATTTAAGACAAAAGAAATTTGTAGAAAAATGATTAAAAATAAATTATTTATAAAATAATTAATTTTTAAAATAACTAAGAATAAAATAGGTATAATAAATTTTTAGAATTCTTCGACCTTCAACCTTAATAATTTGTTGGTATTAAATCTAACTGGTGACCTCCCCACATTGAACCTATCACCATAATAATAGTTTCTTATGACTAAATTATGAACATTTTTAGTAAAAAACTTTGGATTTTAATAATAGGTAATACTGAAATTTGTTGCTAAAAAATAATGACATAAAAAGAATACTGAATAAATTTACTCATTAAAAATGAAAAGTTTCTAAATTTTTACAAAGAGTCTAATTTTATTGCTTGCATAATCCATTTATCTAGCTCAATTTACTATTTACAATCTCCCTCTCAAAACAACACTTCGAATTCCATGTAATGGGCCTAGTCTCTCACTTCTGTCTTGTTTCAACGAAAATTATAATTAAATTTAGAGACAGAAAACAATTATTATCTAGTTCATTTATTTCATATCTAAGAGGCAATAAATAAATTTTATTTGGTATCTTGAAATTTTGAAAGCATTTACTATTTTCAAAAAATGGTGAAGACAAAATTATATTTTTACTTTTCACATAAAAATCCTTATTTATAAATTCTTGAAGTAATTATCGTCCATTTTCAAAAAAAAAAAAAATGAGAGGAAATCAAATTAAGGAGCACATGTCCTCTGTCATCGTTACCTTGTCGTGTCGTCCATGTCGTAAGAAATCAAATGGCTTTTAATTTGATAAAAAAATTGAAGAAACAACAAATCAAACAAAAGAAAAAGCAATTTATTTTAAGAGTTTTTATTACACAAATATTAAGCAATTAACAAGTATTCTTTTATGTCAAAAAAATCTGTATCCGCGAGTATTCGTAGATAAAACTTGCAACGGATAAAAAATGAATACTCACGGGTAACAGCTATTTTTAGTATCTGCATATTAACAACGCAAATATGGGTATCATAATATTCACTCCCGTAAATATCCGTACCCGCTGTACTCTAATTTAAATAAAAAAAAAATATGATTAAAATATTAACGTATTGATTTTGAATAAGTTTATTTTTATCAATTAGTTTAAAAAAAATTATTTTTTTAAACTATCATTCAACACTATTTAACTGAATTATTTGAAATTTGTTTAAAATTTATGAATATTATGTATTATATTTTATTTGAATTTATGATTAAAATATCTTTTTAAATTTTTATTTTTATTTTTTTAAATACCTACGAATACTCATTAATATTAAAAAATAATGTGAATACCCACATAACGAATATCCAAAAAATATAAATACAAATACAAGATAAATATTTATTCAATAAGTAAGATACGAAAAAGTCATTATCCATATCATATCCGTCCTGTTTACGATGTGTTAGTCTTAAAATAATAATTAATATTTTTAACACTTATATGTCCTCTGTTAAGTGGAGTATTAATTATTTTTGGGAGACAGTCATAAAAGTGATTGAATATGCGAGCATGGCACTCAGACCTAACTAATATATTACTGTAATGTAGACTTTGAATGATGCGAAAGGTTGGTTTAGATATCAATATTTGTCTGACTCATTTAAGAAACAACTCACCGATTACTTTGCCATCATGATTGTTAAAACGTGTGGCTGATTGGCACAACTTAGTAAAAGATTACAACCTAATAATTGACGCTACCATTAAACAACATAAAGAATAACAGACTGAGAACCTTCTTCAATTACACAGCCTGTTGCTACTATCATAATTATACCAATGCAATTTATTAATACAGTAGTAAAATTCGGTCGCTAATTTCAGTAAATTTTAGAATTAGTCAATTTTAATATTTTAGACTAATTTAATTCTTTATTTTTTAAAATAAGTAGATTTAGTTCTTTTAATCAAATTTTGGTTGGTTGATTTGATGTTTCATATGCATTTCAAAATTGTATTTGAATTATTTATACTATTTGACATATTTTTGTTTTAATGTTAAGTTAAATACTATTATGAAATATGCTTAAAATGTCAAATAAACTTAACAAAATTTGATTAAAAGGACTAAATTCATATATTTTAAAAGATGAAAGACTAAATTGGTCCAAAATTTTAAAATGAACTAGTTTCAAAATTTACTAAAAGTTAAGAGACAAAAAAACATATTTAACCCCATCAAAATTAATAAGAAATTTGTCGATCAAACGAATTTTAAAAAAAATTATAGTAATAGAAATTATAAATTATCGAAATAATTTTATCAAAAAAATTTATTTCTATCGATAAAATTTTCCTAAACCAAGATTTGAAGGTTTTAGCCTTATTTATTTTAAAAACAAACTTACCGAAACGGTCCAAATTAAACTTCACCCTTCTACTTATACTTAATAATTACAAGATTCCTAATAATTACATGCACTACAATATTTGCAACCCCATCCATATCTGATTTAACAGCCAATAAGATTGTATTTTTACCATCTTTCTCTTTATGATTCCTCTATCGGTGATTGCTTTTTACCTCTTTTCCCACTTTTCTCTTAAATTTAAAAACTTTATCTTCCTCTCTTGCACTTTTTCCTACACGGTGATATATTTTGGCTTTTACTTGTCCCAACTAATTAATATTCCATTCCTCAAAGAGTGATATAAAATAAAATTTCCCCTTTCACATGATAACATATTTTGGCATTTTCCCCTTGATTAACCATTTTTACTGCAAATAGGGTAATATAAAATCCAGATTCTCCTTTCACTGTTTAGACAAAGAGAGTTGAATTTGGATGTTCCTTTGTCCAAGTGTTTGAAATTGAAAGGGAGATGAAAAAGAAAAAGAAAAAGAAAGTTGTTTAATTTTAGGTCCCCACCACATGATCACTTTATTTTGGATCAACAAAGATTAGACACCAAAGAAAAACCAACACTTTTCTATTCTAACAAGGTGTCACCGTCACCCCCGATTCAATCAACAAGATCATTATGTTAAATCGTTTCTTTCTAGAAAAAGTTTTTTGCGCACTTGTTTTAGAAACGCAACCATGCTTAGAAACCATGATTGTCAAAAATAAAGAGCATAAAAGAACGAGAGTTACTATTAAGGAGCAGATGATATGCATAATGTGTTGGTAGCTAAGACATAATGTCAAATTTACATTATAGTAGGTGGATGTAAATTTTATTTTACAGACAGGTTTTTGTAAAGTTTAACAAGATTTAAAGTTATTTTTTAAAGTCATGTGAGAGTTTTTATTAGATTTAATTAATCGGATTCGGACGTGTCAGTTTGTTATCCACAGTTAAAAAATGTGCTAATTGAGTCTCAATTTTTAAAAATATGTCTTAATTAGATCTATTTCAGGAAAAAAATTATTAACACCGTTAATATTATTAATATTTAAAATGGTTTACAAAATTAAGTATTTATATTTATATTACAAATTTGTGGTAAAAGTCATGAATAAAGTTAACGAAGTTAACAATTTTTGTCTAAAAGGGACTTAATTAAGATACTTTATCAAAAATTAGAATTTGATTGACACCTTTTTAAAAGCGAGTACCAAATTGACATATATAAATAAAAGTGGATATTAGCAGACTAATTCAACATTCTTATTAATAAGATTGGTTATTTGTTGAATATATTATTTCATTTATAATTTCATCGTTATTGAACCATTACTTATATTTATTTTTATGTTTGAGATATTTGTCTCAAAGTGATGTTAAAAATCTAGGTTAAATATGTTTTTGTCCTTTAAGTTTTAGTGAATTTTGAAATTAGTCCCTCATCAAAACTTTATACTAATTTAGTCTTTCATCTTTCAAAATGCGTGAATTTAGTCCTTTTAAACAAATTTTGTTAAGTTTATTTGACGTTTCAAGCACATTTCATGATAGTATTTAATTTAACATTGAACCAAAAATGTGTCAAACCGTGTAAATAATTTAAATACTATCATGAAATACGCTTAAAATGTCATATAAACTTAACAAAATTTGGTTAAAAGGACTAAATTCACGCATTTTGAAAGATAAATAACTAAATTGGTCAAAAGTTTTGATGAGGAACTAATTACAAATTTCGCTAAAACTTGATGACAAAAACATATTTAATCCTAAAAATTTTATATATAAACTAAAAATAAGATTAAATTATAATATATAAGTGGAGGTAAAATTTCGTTTTTATAAAATAAAGCTAAATTTTACCTTAATTTCTTAAGTTATAATCCATTTATTAATGTGATAAGTTTGTAATGTTTTTCAAATTTTAAGAGATAACGAAAGTTCCACTCTTCCGCTTTCACTTCCTAGACGTCCATTATGACATTTGCTGAGAGGCCCTATTAGATCCATAGACTAAAATGCATGCCAAGCTTCAACTCTTTTTTTTTTTTTTTTTTTTTCTTTTGGGACCCACCTGATATGGAAAATTTATTTACTATTTTTGAAACCTATTTTATCATTTTCTTTATAAATTAAACAACTTCAATGGGTTATATAAAAATCGACAATGATCGAAAACGTTTGATGGCAAATGTTAAAACATCTGATAATTTCTTTTAAATTAGTCTATTTTTATTATACTTCAGTTTAATTATTGGACTTTATTTAGTTCAAAAATATAGCAATTTCTGAAGAATTAATTTTTGTAGGAGTAATAAAATGCTTAGTAATTAAATGGAAGGAATGAAACAGAAAAATCGTAAGTTCAATCCCTTACTAACTGCTACCAATTTTGAAAAATAAATCTTAATGGAATTTTAATATTAATCATAATTTTTAAAAACTGATTTAGCAACCTACTAACCGGTCCAAGAACACCTGCAGCCACGGGTTTTCAAGATCGTACTGTCGGTTAATCCCTCGTCAACGTTTTGTCCGTTAGGAGGAATTTAAATTTCTGTTAACTTTTCTTGTTGTCTATGTACTTTTAAAATATATTAAAAAAATTAGGGTTAAATATATTTTTTATTTTTTAAAGAATTAATTTATTTTGAATTTTTGGATTAATTTAATCTTTTATTTTTTGAAATACAAATATTTAATATTTTTAATTAAATTTTGTTAAATTTATTTGACATTTCAAACATGTTTCATAATAGTATTTAATTTAATATTAAAATAAAAATATGTCAATCAATATAAATAACTTAAATATAATCTTAAAATACGTTAAATTAGTCAAATTTTTTAAAATAGACTAACTTTAAGATTTATCGAAAGTTGAGAGATAAAAATATATTTAATCCAAAAAATTAATATAATTTAAAATATTCAAACTAATGTATCTTACAAATATATTAGAAGATCTACGTATAAAATAATGTAATCATGCACTTTTCTTTCTCTCACCTCAATTGATTTGAAAATGAAAAAACATTTTTTTGTATTTTTTTCCCACGTTTTCATTTTGCATCCAGATATTGCGCATGGATGGGCCTGCAACAAAAGGTCACAAGATTTCAACAACAACATGTATTCCTTTCCAAACTGTCGTATCTGTCAGTTATCATCACCTTCTAAACCGATTAATGTACTATCATCATATCACTAACTAATTAACCAAATTGTGTCTGTCCCAAACACAACAACACTATCTATACATTACATAATTTCTCATCATTTAAATCTTTTCATTCACCATTCTCTATTTATCCGTAAAACCTATAAAAGAAAAAAGATTTTTCTAAAAAAATTTATATATATCAATCTCATCTTCTGTAAGTTTTAACGTCAAGTAACAAAGATTAGAAATGAGGACTAAAAACTTACTCTTTATTTTTCTTTACCCACGTTATTAGCATAAAATATGCATTAACTTACTGAGTGGTAACTTTTACTGAAAAAATAAAATGATATTTTGATTATTAAATTTTGACAATTTTCATTTTATAACACGTAGTGTCATCTTTTAAGTGATTTTGAAATATTAAGAATGAAAAAATGAAAAAATAAGAAATCACTTAGAGGATGACAGATGAAGTTGTCAAAATTTAAGAGTCAAACAATATTTTTCGAAAAAAATAGTGAAACTCAGTTAAAATATTTTTTAAAGCAATAAAATTCAAAATTAATGAACCTCACACTGTTTGTTTCTATCAGAAAAGGAAGTGATTATGGAAGAAAAATATAGAACAGACTGGGTAGAAAAGGGCATGCATGCAAAGGTGGACCTTGTGTTTTAGGTGAGAGATGATTTTAAACATAAATTTTACCTTGGTGTAATGGTGTAGTAGAGGGTACCTGATGGACCCTCTGGGGAGGGTGGGTCTTAGTTTAGTCCTCTGCTAGGGTAGCTTAACGTACTTGATGGACCCAATTTCTGGGCCACACTTGTTTATTGGGGCATTAATTGCCCAAGCTGGTTGGACCAAGACATTAAGTAGAAGATGAAGCAATTGTTATGCACGACTATCAACTTTTTTTTTTTTTTTCTTAAAAATGACTGGTTTATCTAAATAAAACGAGATTTAAAATTTGAATGTTACAAATAAAGAACATGGTTAAAGTGTGCGAAAAACACTATTGTTTTGTTTTCCAGTTAGTTACTGACAGGAGTTGTTTTATTAAAAAAAGTTTACCTAAGAAGTATGGGTGAACGTAATCTGAACAGCTGTTTTCTACTTTCTGTGTGAAATAAGAGAAAACATTGAAACTGTAACAACAACAGTTGTTGATGAAGATACCTACAAAAGTTTCAATTTCAATTTGAATTTGAAGTCCACATGGCACAAAACTCCCACCATTGTTCTACTACACTCACCAAGAGTACCATGCTACTGCTATACCCTACACTACACTACAATACAAATAATTATAATACTTCTTATTCATTAACCCTTCCTTCTTCTTCTTCCACCACACAACACATGCACTCTCTCATCTACACACTTTTTTCCCTTTAAATTTTCCATCTTCACTTCACTTCACCTCACATACCACTTCCATGGCCGCATTTTCCACCTTCCTCGTTTTCCTACTTCTCGTAGGAACACTCACACAACTTGTTTTTTCTTCCGACCAAGAAAAGAAGAAAACTTTCATCGTCCAAGTTCATCATCAAACGAAGCCTTCCATTTTCCCAACCCACAGACACTGGTACGACTCATCACTGTCTTCCATTTCCAGCACCGCTTCCGTTATCCACACCTACGACACCGTTTTTCACGGCTTCTCCGTCAAGCTCTCAACTTCCGAGGCACAGAAGCTGCAAGCGCTCAGCCATGTCATCACTCTCATACCCGAACAGGTTCGACAGCTTCACACCACGCGCTCCCCTCAGTTCCTCGGTCTCAACACCGCCGATCGCGCCGGGTTGCTGCACGAGACTGATTTCGGCTCGGATCTCGTCATAGGCGTATTCGATACCGGAATCTGGCCGGAGCGCCAGAGTTTCAGCGGTCGCGACCTGGGGCCCGTTCCTGCCAAGTGGAAGGGCGAGTGCGTGGCCGGGAAGAGCTTTCCGGCGACCTCATGCAACCGGAAAATCATCGGAGCCAGGTACTTCTCCGGCGGGTACGAGGCCACCAGCGGGAAGTTGAACGAGACCGTGGAGTTCCGCTCGGCAAGAGACTCCGACGGCCACGGCACGCACACGGCGTCCATCGCCGCTGGAAGGTACGTGTCGTCGGCCTCAACGTTGGGTTACGCGAAAGGAGTCGCCGCCGGCATGGCGCCGAAAGCGCGGTTGGCGGTGTATAAAGTCTGCTGGCTCGGCGGGTGCTTCGGCTCCGACATCCTCGCCGCGTTCGACGCCGCCGTAGCCGACGGCGTCGACGTGGTGTCGCTCAGCGTCGGAGGAGTGGTGGTGCCGTACCACCTCGACGAGATTGCGATTGGCGCCTTCGGCGCCATCTCAGCTGGCGTTTTTGTCTCCTCCTCAGCTGGCAATAACGGTCCCGGTGGCCTCACAGTGACAAATATAGCGCCGTGGGTTACCACCGTAGGCGCTGGAACTTTAGACAGAGATTTCCCGGCGAGTGTTAAGCTTGGAAATGGAAAAATAGTGCCCGGGATAAGTATTTATGGTGGACCTGGTTTAACTCCGGGTCGGATGTACCCGATTGCGTATGGGGGTAGTGGACAGTTTGGCGGCGGCGGCGGTGGTGGAGGTAATGGTTATTCATCTTCACTTTGTTTGGAAGGTTCCTTGGATCCCGAGACTGTGAAAGGAAAAATTGTTGTGTGTGATAGAGGTATTAACGGAAGGGCTGCTAAAGGTGAAGAAGTGAGAAAAAATGGAGGGGTTGGGATGATTTTAGCCAACGGCGTGTTTGACGGTGAAGGGTTGGTGGCTGATTGCCACGTGTTGCCTGCCACGGCGGTTGGCGCCACAGCCGGCGAGATAATCCGGAGGTACATTGAGAATTCGCGGTCACCGGCAACTGCCACAATTGTGTTCAAGGGAACAAGGCTCGGTGTGAAGCCAGCACCAGTGGTGGCATCGTTTTCTGCAAGAGGGCCTAACCCAGTGTCCCCGGAGATTCTGAAGCCTGATGTTATAGCCCCAGGGTTGAACATTCTTGCAGCGTGGCCTGATCATGTAGGACCTTCTGGGGTACCCTCCGATGGGCGTAGGACAGAGTTCAACATACTCTCTGGGACTTCCATGGCTTGTCCTCATGTTTCTGGTTTGGCGGCGCTGTTGAAAGCAGCACACCCTGATTGGAGTCCTGCAGCCATTAGATCAGCATTGATGACCACTGCATATACTGTGGACAACAAAGGTGATCCTATGTTGGATGAATCAACCGGGAATGTTTCCTCGGTGTTTGATTATGGTTCTGGCCATGTTCATCCCGTTAAGGCCATGAACCCTGGGTTGGTTTATGATATCTCACCCTCTGATTATGTGAATTTCTTGTGCAATTCAAATTACACCAGCAACAGCATCCATGTGATCACAAGAAAGAGTGCAGATTGCAGAGGGGCTAAAAGAGCAGGACATGCTGGGAATCTGAACTACCCTTCATTCTCTGCAGTGTTTCAGCAATATGGAAAGAAGAGAATGTCTACACATTTTATCAGAAGTGTAACAAATGTTGGTGACCCTAATTCAGTGTACAAGGTCACCATCAAGCCAATACCTGGGATGGTGGTGACAGTGAAACCAGACACCCTGAGTTTCAGGAAGATTGGTCAGAAGTTGAACTTTCTTGTTAGGGTACAAACTAGGGCTGTTAAGCTTACACCTGGGAGTTCTAGTATGAAGAGTGGTTCCATAGTTTGGTCTGATGGAAAACATTCTGTGACAAGCCCCTTGGTTGTCACAATGCAGCAACCTCTGGATTAGTGTTTCAAGCTTCTGGGTGTAGAAAAAAACTTGGGATTTTATCCATTTTATCCATCTCGGATATGCTTTATAGAGTATTAGAGTATGTGTTTGTGAAGGTGTTAAGAACTGGTGAAAGAGTGTGAAGGCACCAAAATGAAGGATATTCTCAAATTAAACTCCTTGTTGTATAATTAAGAGTGTTTGTAGAAAATGCTGTGTTCAGAAGAGGATAAGTATATTGCAAAGATCTTTCCTTTTTTAGTGATGCTTTGAAATTTTTTAACATCTTGTTCTGTCAAATATCATAAACCCATGTGGTTAGAGACTGCAGTGTTTTTTATAATGCTGGAGACTTAGCTGGTTGAAGCTGATAGATGTCATACCAAATGTTTTTTTGTTTTTGATACAACTAATTTGATGTTATGTTCATCACAATAGGACAAATAAATATTTTTGTTTGTTTTATCTTTTATTTTCTTCTGCTGTATTTTGTCACGTGACTGCAATTGCAACCGTGGGATAAATAAATCCATGGCAGGATCTACCAGGTTAGATTTTAGATTTGCAGTATCTAACATGAAAATCTATATTCTGTCAAACTTCAAGATTTACATTAGATTTAAATCAAAATTATAAAAATACTAAAACTTTGCATAGAAGACATGAAAATAAAAGGTTGAAATTCAAATTGGAAGATAGATGGAAACTGAAATTGGTGATGCAATGTCGGAAGACAATCTCTGCATTGAAATGATGAAGGTTGAATTGAAAATTTGAAAAGGTAATTTAGACGTTCCAACAAAGCTTCTTAGCTGGAAAAAAAAAAGTTTGAAGTGAAAAGAAATTGGTTCGGCAACCGTGGCCCAACATCATGAGAATTCTTTTTAAGGTGTTTGTCGTGTGTATGATTAGGTTGGTTCCCTCTTGTCTTTTGCTTTTTCCTTCTTAAAATCTCTAAACACAAAAGCAAAACCAAAAGTGCTCTTATGTAGAGAGATAAATAACAATCCTCCCTTGCCTTTTTTTCAATTCAAATAGAAAGTTTGAAAAACCTCTTTTTTATTAAAAGTATTCAAAGATGGTAACCAAAGGAATTGGATAGGAATGGAAATAGGCATTTGGTTGTTATTTACTCTACGTGTATTCCAAAAGTAATCATTAGTCTTTCATCTTACTTTTTTTATTAAGAGTTCAAATTAACAGTAGATTGATAGTATCTTATATGAAAAACAATAATATCTTACGTTCAATTTCAATATCTTATTATTGCATAATTGTTAAAATAAGAATAATAATTACAATTATTATTATAACTGTTACAATAATAATAGTTGTTTTGGTATAGAGCTAAAACGTCATCTGGGTTATTTTCAATGTTAAAATTGTCTTTGTTTATCTATTATGTCGAAATTATCTTTGTTCATCTCCTATAACTGCGTCAAAATCATCTAGGTCAATTGTTGGGATAAAGATACTTTAACATTCAAAATAAAAAAAAAATGTCTATATCGATAATGATAATAAGTAGAATAATTAATGAAAGAAGAAGTGAACCGCTTTTGATTGGACTTAGTTATAACATACTAGAGTGTCTTAAACCTTAATTAGCATTTGATTCATTTTATCCACAAAACTAATACATTTAAGCATAATGTTATTTTGTTTTGGCGATATCATCTAAGTTTTCCTATATAATAATAATAATTATAAACTCATGCTAAATCCCTTTTTTTCAGGTAAAAATATGATTACATGCATCATGTTTGTTACTTTGTAGAAATTTATTATACAATAGGACTAGGAAGCGAGGAATAGGAAGGTGTTTCATGTGTTCCTTTTTGGGTGATAGACGGGATGACGAGAGAGAATTAGTAGATTCTTACCAAATGTCATCCTGTCTTATATGATGAGATTAGAAGGTGATATAGAGAAAAATAGTAAATTATTCTTGTTACTAACAAAAATAAAATAAAATCTTCATGTAAATAAATTATTTTTTGCGTAAACATTCAATATTTCAATATGTAAATGTTAAATTTATTTTCATACCAAATATATTGTATTATTCATTTTTTTATAATTTCAATCATTCAATAAAATTTATAAAAATAATTCTATATCATTTTATATTACTTTTAACATAATGAACATTTTGATAATCTAATTTCTAACATTTTTTCAATCTGTTTTTTTTTATATTTTAATTGACAAATTTTTAAATTAAAATATCTATAATAAAAAAATTATCTATAAAAGAAAACAAAATTATCTACAATAAAATTGTAAATATTATTTATATGTAATTTTATAATTATAATAATAATAATTTTCATTATATTTTGTTAAAAATGACATTTATTTTCATTAATATAACTAATATGAATTTAAAGTAAATTATAAAAATTTATTTATCATCATTATTAATAATATTTAATTATATTTTAAATTTATCATAAATGTAAAAAAATAAATAAACAAATAATTTATATATATATATATATATATATATATATATATATATATATATATATATATAGAAGTTATATGAATAACTAATCAAATAACATGCACCAATTCCATCCAATACCTCGAATAGCACTTTAACAACGTTTTTACGATTCATGAGCAAAACCACATGCATGAATAGTGTTTATCATCATCGATTCAAGACAATCCACATTCATAGCGAAATTCACAATCACATGTGCAAAACAAGGGAACAAAATAAATAAAAAAATATTTTTTTAACTATATTTTTTGACAAATTTATGTATAAATTATTTTTTATACATAAAATATTACTGTTCTAGTCTTGTATCATAGGGAGACAAAACCAGAAACAAACTTCCTTCTTTGTTCGTCAAGTCGGATGTACTTGTAAAGTCAGAAAAAAAATGTTTACTCGAACTCAAGTTCTGATTTTTCTCCCTCTTTCCGATGTCCTTTCCATTGTGACTATTCCCCTTTATATAAGGCCTCTACTTTGCCTTGGTATCCTTGATTTTTGGGTAGACCTATTGACGTACCAAGATATTAGCAACTGACTCTGCTCCAACCTGGGCATCAAGTTCCTTTTATTTAGGAACGTGTTGGATACATCCAACGAATACATTTTTTCATGGGCTTCATTAGTATATTCTAACGCGGGCCTAAGTGGGCCTGCCAATGAAGAATGAGACTTGCCACAACTCACGATGTCGTATTTCGAGTTGTAATAAAATATATGGATCGTGTCTGTAATAGGTCAGATTCCGACCTCAACCAAAGCCTGCTCGGGTTCCAAGTTTCGGGTTAGGGATAACACACAACCCTCTAACCCTTTGTCACATTGTCGTGATTAAGGGTTGTTCCCCAGTTGCCATGCCCTCTTTACTCCTTAAAACTCCTTAGGATTAAGGTCGGGTCTTTGCCACGTGCCAAACATCTAAGGTGATTGATTTCAAAGGTCTGAACGTGGGTCATGATTACCATCACCTACTCCCTCCACGCGTCAACTATTAGAGTGAGTTGGTTTTCTCCATCTTACGGCCATAATTAAATCATGGTAACCGTTCATCTACCCTTCTAAGTGGCACATTTCACCTTCCTGCTTCTAGTGAGTGCCCCTATGCTGTCTCCTCAATTGCTTTCATTCGTCATTCGTCATTCGTGTCCCTTTTTCAGTTATTTTCCTTTCTTCTTTCTTTCCTTTTTGATGAATAAGTTAACTGTGATCGATTCGACTACCCTTTAGCACACTTATGCATTTCATTTCACGTATATTCTAGCTTTTTCTGGCTTTGCCCCTTTTCTTCTTCTTCCTTTCTACATTCGTGATTGTTGGGAATGCTTTATTGAATGAATAATCAATAAAAATGTTAGCTTGATTTCATTTGTAGCATGATTCTGAGAAATTTCTTTCATTCGAATCAATAGTTTGATGTTGGCTTTTGGGCTTGGTTACTAAGGTTAGGGCTTAATTTTGTCTGCGGGTAAGGTGGTGTTGGTATATGACTCTTGTTGTGCTTGCATTGTGTATGAAATAAAGGCGGATGTTTCTGCTATGTGTTATTCATATTTATCTGGGTCTTGAACTTAGAACTGTTGTATAGGATTTCGACTTAAGATACCAAGTTCCTGAAACTTTCTCAGTCTAACGTGCCTAGATGACTTCATATGATCCTTTCTACCCTTGAGCCCCTTTGAACCTGAAAAGAGAGACGACTAGCATATGCACTGATAAGAAGATGAAGGCCTTTAGGAGTAGGCAAGCCATATGTAAAAATAGTGAGGAAGATGTACTTGTGGGTACTTGCGAGATAGACGAGCCTGTGTGTCAAGATGGGACATTCCTCCTCTACAAAAGTTTACTTTTATTTTATGTCACTATTTTTTACAGGCTCAAATTTTGATTGCCTTTCAAAGACTTCGAGAGGGGTTATTGACCCTCCTCAACATAGCCCCTGCTCAACTGCACCCCAATAGTTGGGCCTTTGTCCGAGCTTTCTACATATTATGTTACGGTCTTGGGATCCAACCTACCCCTAACATGTTCCTTTTGAGTTGAAGAGTAGCTCATCTAGGCAACTATGTGCATCTTTGAGTAGTGTTAGTGGTCGTGGTTTATTCATTATGTACCAATCTTCTTATAAGGGCTTCAAGTTTTTGTGAAAATCCTTGCACCTCCCCACAATCCAACTTTACTAGAAGGATTCCTCTTGTACCGGTCAAGGTATCTTACATTATAGAGTGCTCGACAACATAAAAGGTTATTTTTTGACATTCATAAGATCTTGGAGCTCGAGCTTCGGGAAATAGACTTAAAGTTGTATATCGGTATATATTTCCTTACTAACTTTGATAGTTTTTTGGTGTTTTGTTCTCTTGTGTTGAGCTAACTTTTGTGCTTCGTGATGGCAAATAATAAGATGGCCCTTTCTTAAAAGCAGTTACTTCACCGGATCAAGCAGCAAGCAGTTGTGAAGGCTGGAGTGAGCTCGCAAATCCTGAGCTTGTGATCCTGGAAAGTGACCCTAAGACTACCCAAAGCAACCCTAAGATGAAAGGGTAGCTAATAATAAAGGTGATCAAGCAACTTCAGAGGCCTCAAACTCGAACGACCGACCTCCTTTGGTTGAGGTATTTGGGATAGGTCAGCTTGCTCCTCCTAGTCCGAGAAAGAGTTTATGGGACGCAAGATTTAAGCATTTGTTTCATGATCGAGCTAACAATTACTCTACTACAGATGTTGCATCGCTTACTGGGCATCGGGTCGACAGAACCATCGGGTCGTCTTCATGTGAGACTACGTCTCTAAAGTTCTCCTCGGTGAATGCCAAACTCGATGTTGCAATAACTGGTGTTACGATTGCGACTGTCATAATGCTATGCACACAACGTTTCCTGTCAGACTTTGTTGTTCCCCCACCTGTGAAACCTCCCGTTATTGTGTTGAAGTCTCCCAAGATGGGGGTTTTGTGGGGGTCACCAACAATTTTTGTTGATGAAGACTAACACACCTTCCTTACATCGTGTTCTCCAGTCGTTATATATTATATATTTTCGCAACAGACCTTTTACGGGTTAGATTAGTTAGTTTCCCTATCAACGAAAAGCAACTCTTCGTATCATGCCCATATGTTTTGGGAAATTTGCACCACACTGAAGCTTCTTTTCTAAGGTGTCTATTGGTGTCTATAGAGAAGCGTAGATGCTTAGCCATTTCTTCATCTTTTAGCATCCGAGCTTTCACTTCGTTAAATCGGGGACAGGTGGATCCATTGATCTTCTTCTCCAATGTCTATTGGGTGGCATAAGGAGAATACTTATGCTCGGTTCGTTTCCGAGGGGAAAACACTTCCATCACTTGACATCGTTGTTCCCTACTTTTATGCTCTGCCAGAGGTCGCCTCTCTTCTGCTTGTTTTCGCTGCATTACTTCTTCGGTCTCTATATGGATTGTAACCCACCCCCTAATTTTTGTCAACATAGTGGAGGGTGACCTTAACAAATACTCATCGAAAAGGTTCACTCGAAACCCTTTTACGAATACTCTTACCAGCATTTCCTCACTAGGTTTTACGAGTCTCATGCTTACATCACAAAACCTGTTGAGAAACTACTTTAAGGTTTTGTTCTGCTTCTACTTTATATCAAACATGTCCCCAATCTGAAGTTGCTTCGGGCAATTTACCGCGAATCACTCTAAGAAAACCTGGGAGAACGCGACGAACGAGGTGATGGACGCGTTGGGAATTTTGCTGCACCACTTTAGGGTCGTGCCAGCAAGTGTCCCTACGAACATCTTACAACGGATTGTGTTATTTCCCCCGGATATTAACATTTGGGCTCGGAATGCCTTGAGGTGGGCCTATAGATCACCCTCCCCAGTCAATGGCATCACCTTGGGGATCACGTAGTGCGACAATATAACCTCCTTTATGATCACCCTAGTAAGAGGATGTCCCTCTTCCTGTTGTGGGCCTTCGACGAGAGTGTTGCGATCACTGTAATTACCATGTTCTCTCATCCATGTCTGTAACTCCTCATTGGGCCTCTGCAATTGCTCTTGCCTTCGCAACACTTTTCTAGACACTATTGAGACTCTACCGCCGGGATCGTTCTTCCTTCGCCTGCTTCCACATGTTTTTGTTTTCTTCCCTCAAGGCTTCAATGTGTTGCATGATTTGCTCCACGATTGGAGGGTCACCTCCATTATTCCTGGTGTCATTTGGTCTGGTATAAGTGGTGTCAACTACTAATTTTTCCATACCCCACAATGAGCACCAATGTTCTGGTTCTGTATCCTAAAGAAACAAAACCAAAAACAAAATTTCTTCTTAGTTCATCATGTCGGATGTTCTCGTCAAGTCGAAAAATGCTTACTTGAACTCAAATTTCGAATTTTCTCCCTCTCTTTAATATCCTTCCCACTGTGACTATTCCCTTCTATATAGGGTCTCTGCTTTATCTTGATATCCCTTATTTTTAGGTAGACTTAGTGACGTGCCAAGATATCAATTTCCTTTTATTTAGGAACGTGCTCACTACATCATCCAACATATATATCTTCTCATGAGCTTCATTAATATAAGTGAGTCTCACAATAAAAAAATAAGACTTGCCACAACTCACGAGGTCGAATTGTCAAGAACAACAGAATTACATTATTCACATAATTTATGTAAATATTTAATGTTTATATTTAAATAAAAAATTGATTTAAATATAAAAATTAACAAGTATATTCTAAGCAATTCAAACATAAAAATGTATCACCACTAAAGATTACAAACTTTCCGATCATACCCATTTCCCGAAAAAGTTCACTCTATTACTGCCATATTTAAAAAAACTATTTGTAAATTATTTTATGCATTCAACTATTCATTAATCCTGCGTATTTTTTATTTTTAACAAATTTATTTAAAAATAAAATTTTCAAATATAGACTATAATAAATTAGATAAACAAATATAAAAATATAATTCAAATAAAGTTGTATAATAACGTATTGATTCAATTATAAATTAAAAAAAAATAGATTTTAAAAATAATTTCAACCCCATAATTCAATCCCATATATAATATCAAATTCATAATTTAAAAAAAATGCATCAGAGAGAGGAATTAAAATAATTTTAATTTTTATGTGAATCTTTTAAACTCACACTAAAGACACAACATCAAAGTGTTAATAAATAATTTAAATTTCTTGATACACTCATAAAATTATCATTCCATCCGTTACCAAATGTCTTTAGGCACGAGATTGAACTCATGACTCATAAAATCGATTCTCATGCACATATTCGATTTTTATCTCCCCAAACAAAATCAATTCACAAGGATATTTTATTTTTTTCATCCATTGCCAACAATTTTTCCTTCCACTTCTTTTCAAACAGTAGCAATTTAAATCCATTCTCGCATTTTTTCCTTCATTTTTTTTTATAAAACAACAAATCAAACAACTCACATCACTTCAGAACAACAATACTCACATAATAGATACAAACAAATAGGAATGTAAATCTAATCTAAATTGAAATATATCAGCAAATAATCAAATGATTCAAATAACAAGTACTGTATACATAGTGCATGTAACTATTAATTAAAATGGAAAGAAAATATTGTTTTTATATTCGTTAAATACCAATAATATAACACTATATCAATGTCTTACGATTCTTATTTAAATCCGCATGAATAGTGCTTATTATTCCAAGACGATCCACACTCATAGCAAAATTCATGACCACACCTGCAAAACAAGTGAACCAACACATAAAATGGTCACATAATTCACATAATTTGTTACACTCAAAATAAAATAGCCTATTAATCTAATCAATCCATTTGAAATTGTCACAAATAAAACAAATTAATACTATTTAGAAATTAGAAATTAGAAATTAAAAATATATACATAACAAACCTGCAGGTTATGAGTGAGCATCCTGCAATTCTTTCTACATAAAACCTGCATTTTGGACATTTTCTCCAACCCTTCTTCTTCGCAAGTTTCTGCACCAATGAGTCTCCGTTTTCTCCTTTCTCTCTTTTCGACCTCTTAAACTCCTCACAGTTTATTCCTGCATGCCACGAAACCTTGCACTGTGCACAAAACAGTCTATTGCAATGTGGACACTCCGACGAAGTCACAACTTCGTCACCATCACGTATCAACAAAGCCGAACAATCCTTAAAAGGACAGAAAAACTTTTGCGTTTCAACCACTACATTCTCACAAAGGATATCTCCCCATTTATCAAACACTTTTTTAGGGATAATTGAACAACAATGCTCAGGCTCTATAACATCCTTGCAATTAGGGTTTGGACATCGCACCACTGTTTTATTCCCCTCGATCTTTGCAACAACATGTCTTCTGATGCAGCCATTGCAAAAGATATGAGAACAGTTTTGGATCTTGAACTTCCTTTCATCAGGTATCACATCCATGCAAATATCACACACACACAAAGATTCTCTCTTTACCTGTTTCCCTTTGCGGATTCTCAGAGGAACGTCTTCCTCGTTGTTTTCTGCATCCACTGCGATGCGACTTCTACTTGACCCTACCCTCTCACTTTTCGATGAGGAACCCAACACTTTCTTCTTAGCATCTTTTCTATCAGATTTTGAAAATGCTTTCTTTGGAGCCTTCGAACCCATCTGATGAACCATGGTGATGTTCAGAGTCGATCTGGTTAAGAGACCCAAATGGGAGTGGACTCGTCTGAAGAAGACCATGAGGCAGATGAAGTGTCCCCCAAGACTTATAATTATATAATATATTATATATCTCACGATGATTTTAACGGAATATTTTTATTTCCGAATAATTAGATATTGTAACGGTAAAGAAATCTTTTTAATATAGTAAATAATTTTAAAATGTGGATATGAAAGATAATATATCTAACTACGATTTTAACGGAATATGATTATTTTCGTATAATTTAGACATTGTAACGGTAAAGAAATATTTTTAATACAGAAAGTAAATAATTTTAAAATGTGAATATGAAAGATAATATATCTGACGATGATTTTAACGGAATATTTTTATTTCCGTATAATTTAGATATTGTAACGGTTAGGAAATTTTTTAAATGCAGAAAGTGAATAATTTTAAAATGTGAATATGAAAGATAATATATATATATATATAATATAAAATTAATTAAAAAAATATATATCAATGGATTGGATTATTTAATTTTCTCAAGTTCATATAACATTGGATTGATTTTTTGTAATGATTGATTATATGTGATGAATGGAATATTTTTACTATTACCCCGGTAAAGGATTTAAAAAAAAATAAAAAAAAATAAACGTACAAGATAAAGAAGTAACAAAAAGTTTTAAAAAATTAAGAAAAGATCATGTGTATATACACATAAAAAGCAATCTAAATTAAATAAACTGAGATTTATTTTCATAAAATTACGGATTATTTATCTTATATAGTTATGTAACCCACTCATCTCTCCATAATTGTTTAATAATCTAAAAACTAAAGTAATATTTTATGTTGGATATATGTTTTCCTGCTGTAGAGTTAGGTATGATGTGTATATCTTGAATGTGACTGTATGTCACCTTCTAATAATTTAAAATTTATGTTTAAAATAGTTTATTATTGAATTTAAATTTTTGCAAATAATAATTAAAAAATAAGTTTTTTAAAAAATGATTTTAAAATTACAAATAATGTAAAACCAATATATATGCTTTGAGAATATTTTTCTGAATGGAGACAGGTTGAAATATTTTGCATTTCATAAAATATGAAAATTTTAATAATAGTAAAAATAAATATCTATTTGATATTAGATATATGTTTGTTTTATGTTCGTATTTCTTTTAAGTTCCAGAACGTGTTTTCGGGAACTTTTCGGATTGAATATTACGAAAGGAAGGGAGCACTCCGAATCTGTAAAAGTTACGAGGTGCAGTTAGCAATTTCGGAGGTGTAGAAATTGACTTTGGACTTTGTTAGAAGAGTGAGTTTTGTTTTACACATGAACTGGTATGAGATCCATGCCTACGCGTCTTTTTTTTCGTTGTTGTTGTTTTTACTTGAATTTTTTAATAATTAATGTTATATTTAAATAAATTATTTGTTTTTATAATTATATTTTATTATTATATAATTAATATAATAATAGTTATATTAATAATAATAACAGATTATTCTAATAATAATATTAATAATAATGATAAGATTAAAAAATAATAATCAAATATGAATTTGTTTGTTTTAAATCATAAAATTCACTAATTGATTAATAATGTGTAATAAAACAATATCGTTACATTGTTAAAATTTATAATTATACTTTTGAGTTATATATTGTATTAAAATTAAATGTGCATGTAAAGTCGTTTTTAAAATAAAATGTAAGTAGATGGTGTAATATGGTCCAATACAAAGTAAGTATAACATGACATTTATTAAATTTTTTAAATAAAAACACATGTAAAAATAAAATACATGTTTATTATATTAGAAATAGATGTGTATGCATTGTTGTTAAAGTAGAATGTAGGCATATTGTGTAATATGGTCACTACAGAATAAATACATCATAGAATTGACGTTAAGAAAGTAGTTGCCAAATACAAAGTTTAAGTTAAAAATTTAACTCTCATTTCAATTCAGAGTAGCGACTTATAAAAATACTTGAACTAATAATAATAATAATAATGTTAATATCAATGTTAATCCTGATAGTAATAAAAATAATAATAATAATAATGTTAACGTTAATGTTAAGGTTAATGATAATAATAATAATAGTACTAACATTACTACTACCAATAATAATAATCTCAATAATAATAATAATGTTATTAATACTACTACTAATATTAATTTAAATAATATATGATCATTTAGAAAATATGTAGGTAATCGAAATATGGTCCCGTAGAAAATAAAAACATGAGATTGATGTTAAAATTTGTAAATAGAAATATATGTAGACATCGACAAACACATACAAAATTATTGAAATATATTTATATATAAAATCAAAGATATTATTATTATTTTAGATAAAAAATGTTAAGATTAAAAAATAGCATTTGAATCAATAGTTAAACATTAAATTAGTTTAAATTAAATACAAAACTACCACTATAAAATGTAATAAAAATTATTAAAAAGTAATTAAACTAAAAAACAACGACCACAGTAACACATTATTAAAAATTACCGAAGGCCATTTAAATAAAATAATATATATCACAGTAAAAAATTATTAAAAGTAGTGAATATGGATAGCTAGAATTAGTGTTTAAATATATTTGAAGGTATTATATATTAGAAAATAAACTTAAAATTTAAATTTAAATTTAAAATAATTTGTTATTTTTAAATATATATAACATGAAATTGATTTTAAAATTTTTAAATCAAAACACTTATATATATATATATATATATATATATATATATATATATATATATTAAACTGAAATGTATATATATGGGTCATTATTTAAGTACGATGTATGCATATTATGTAATATGGTCCCATACAAAATAAATACGACATAAAATTGATGTTAAATTTTTTAAATAAAAACACAATATATATTATATTAACATGCGTATGGACGGATTCAGTGGCGGATCTTGACCAACATTGTTGGGGGTGCCCAAATAATACATCTAAAATT
>Ga0214544_1002571_pt1 | contig 38079 bp, 16 predicted proteins | sample CNSS3metaG_FD_160074 | JGI IMG/M metagenome (GOLD analysis project Ga0214544, IMG submission 160074) | Root nodule microbial communities from cowpea collected in UCLA plant growth center, Los Angeles, California, USA - CNSS3 | ecosystem: Host-associated > Plants > Roots > Nodule | place: USA...
TAAAAAAAAAAAAAAATATATATATATATATATATATATATATATATATATATATATATATATATATATATATATATATATATATATATATATATATATAATACTACAAAAAAATAGATATTATCGATGAGAAAAATCAGTGGATAATGACAAATATTTGTGGGTAATCCGATATTACTCACGGATTACCCACGACTCAAAATCTACACATATGTAATAGTGGCGTCGATAAATTTTGATAGATTTTTGGTCCACGAAAAATGTTAATCTGTGAAAAATACATACGGACCCCATCTGTGGGTAATTTTCTATCACTTAAAATTAGTGGATAACACATACAACCACCTTCCGTGAATAATTTCCCATGACTTAGGTAATGTTGACAAATCATTATCATTGGATAATTTCCACTACAAACAGTCTATGAATAATTTTTTACAACTAAGGTAAAATTACTGATCAGTTTAAATATGTGGGTTATTAATGCATTTGTTCAGAAACCTATATATTGTGTATTATCATTGAATGTATAATGCTTAAAAGCTGCAATCATTTTAATATTCAAATAGCATTGAACACAATATTATTGAATCTTTAAACAATTCAAAATTAATTTTAAATACTATCCAAATCAAACATAATCAAAGGTAAAAAAATGGAAGATAATGCCAAAATGCAATCAATCTAGAACACTGAAAAAAAATAAAAGATAACATGCCAAAATGAATAGAACACTATCCAAATTACAAATGAAATTGAAACGCAATCTTATATTCAAAAAGTTAAATAAGTGACCCATCCAAATATATTGTAAACAAAGTTAGGTAAAATGTTCTCATTTTTCACAAATTTAGCTCACCATTATATTTCACTTTAGAATCATAGGAGGATTTGGGAGATTTTGAAAGATTGGAGGGAAGTGTTCAGAGAAAATGTTTAGAAAAATTTTAGAGCATGAGCATGTGATGGATTTTAGGGAAAAGAATATTAACATTTTTTTTTAATTTAATTTAATTTATTTTTATTTTATCATGGATTAATTAGTTTTATCCATGAATTTTCTTTTCCCATGCTTTTCTTCCCCTAGATAAGTTTATTATGTAACTAGTTTTGATTATTTTTTATATTTTATTACTATTAATTAAATTAATGAGTAATCTCATAAGTAACAAAAATTTACAGATTAATTTTTTTATGGGTAATTATTCGTAAGTAATTCAAATTTGTCTTGTAATGAATTGAAGTATCTCAAATCCTTATAATTCTTATCTGTTGATAAAGAAAATTAATGTGAGCGTTCTACTATTATATTTAATTATATTTAAGTGTTCTTATTGTAATACTTGCATTTGGTATAAATTTTTCCCATTAAAATAACAATTTTTTCACATACTTTTACCTTTTTTTTTCTTTTGCTGACACTCTCTTTCATTTTTCTAGTCAACATAAAAAAAATTGAGAGGAAAAAGAAAAGAAAAAAGAGAAACCAATAATATCCCATAAATAAAGGCAAGTGGATGTCACATACTCACATGAGCCAAATTCATCATCCACATAGTCAACCACCACCTTAAATTTGTCCTTTCCAGCTTCCATCAACAATAGCATTTCACTGTTGTATACTCAAACATAGCAGACAACTTTTTTATGAAAACATTATTTTGCAGCAAAATATTTGGGGTTAAAGGATGCTTGCAAGTCCATTCTAGAGCAAGATCAATCAACAAATGTTTACTTCCAAAGATAACACCCAATCATTCAAATTCAACTCAAACAACCATATATATGTTTTCTAGTAGTCACAAGAGTCAAAGTAACAAACATTGTGTATTGAATATTTCAAGCTAACCTTAATTAGGGTTGCAATTTTGAACCTCCTTATGCAGAAATTGATTTTATCTTTTAAGAAGGATTTGTGGAGAAGTTTGTTTAAAGAAACGTATGTATCTTGAACTTGAACTTGAAATTACTGCTCCAGCAATTGGTATCCATTGATTCATTGATGTGATGATAAGTAGCACACAACTTGCATGCACAGAAAAGCAAACTGGGGTTTGGGAAAATGACTTTTTGGATGAGTGTGAAGGGACTGAGTAAGAGATGATGCACAAAATTAAAGAAAGTAAGGTTTAGAAAGTGGTTTTTGAAAGGAAAAAAGCATCTCAGAGTGACAAAGTGAAAGGCATGTTAGGGTTATTGATGACTCGTTTACGTGACAATCAAGGCCCAGCCAACCATGTTTCCCTTTGTCATTATCAGCATCATCTTTGTGTCCAGAGAAAGAAAAAACATCCTTTTAAACATCATTCTTTATTTCATTTTACTAACTACATACACACCTAATATATTGTACCTACTTATTATACCTCTTATTTCAATATCTTTTATTCCATTTGGCTACAAAACAATATATTCTAGTAGAAACATGAGTGCCTATATGAACTCCTTAAATTTAATGTAAACTATAAAAATAGAATTATAATTTTTTTTATTGAAGTATTGTTTTAAAAACTTAATTTTTAAAATCAATCATAAAAATATGAGTAATACGCAAGAAAAAGTAATACCTACAAATAATGTTTTCTTTTTCAAATGATCCCAATAAATATAATTTCAGTTAAAAGTATCATCTATACTTTAGCAAATAACTTTACTAAATAATATCACTTGCTTTGAAAAAAAAATACGAAATAAAATGCAAGAGAACAAATTAGTTAATTTACAACTTATTCTGGGTGTCCTATATTTATTTTCTGTTTCAAACTCAATTATAAATTATGCTTTTGGGATTATCAATACTTTAAATCATAATATTTATTGAAATTATTCTAAATTTCAAGTTTTTTTTATCTGTGATAAGGAGTATATAAATTGATGAAGCACTCAAGAGTGTACCAATTCGTATACAAAATCTAAAAAACATAAAATAAAGAGTTAAATATATTTTTTATTCCAAATTATTTTTGAAAATTGTGTTTTAGTTTTAAATTAAGCTATATTTTATTTCATCTCTTCATTTTCTAAAAATGATATCTAGAGGCTATAATATAATTTACTGTGAAAAAACCACTCTACATACCATTATTAGACTTCATAAGTAGAGAAACAAAATAAGTATATACTTTAATTTAAAAACAAAACACAATTTTTAAAAATAATTTACAACCAAAAATACAATACATCTTTATGTACTGTATTTATACATTAGGGTTTAGGGTACAAGTCCAACTAAACTATAGAAATTTATACTTCCTTTAGAAAAAAAAATACAATACATCTTTATGTAGCTTTTAGCATCATTCTGAATTTCAAGTATGTCCTTAAATATAACAAAGCATAGTAAGAAAAGACAGTGAAAATCAAATCACATTTGAATTTAAAAATGAATGGAAAGAACGATAAGATAAAAAAAATCAAATCACATAGTCAAATGTCTTTTTTACCTAAAAATCCATCGAATCCAATCGAAAGCATAAAGAAGAAGAGAAAATGTGTTGATTGTGGTACTTTCACGTGGATCCTAAAGATATTTATTTATTTTTATGGATGGATTGAAAGTTTGTGATTTTGTTTTGTGAAGAGCTTTCAAATGTGGACCTGTTTAAAGAGACAGAGAGATCTCATAAAGAGATTTGGTTGTATGCATTGATTAGACAACTAACAATATACTAACATGAAGTCATTGAGTTGTTTACCCAATGGGATTACTCTCTTTTAATTTCCCAAACTCACTCATTGCCCCTTTAAGGTGGGGTTACCACTTTTCTTAACCAAAGTTGCCAAAAATTACTTGCGAATATGGTAACAATAATTACTCTTATATATGCCTCTGCTAAAGCCAAATTTATCTACCTAATCCAATACTTTAACTTAGAGATTAGATCCGCCATAATTATAATATTAATATTAATTCTAATAATTAACTTCATCCTAAATACCACTATCAAGGGCATTAGAGCAACTCCACATCAACTTCCTCTTTTAATTGTCGGCCATTTTGTCTCTTCTGCCTCTATACGACTCATCACATACCATTTCTCTTGCACACCTTCAAATTATTTTATTTCATGGGGACCATGGCAGAAAAACAAAAATACTAGGTTATGTTAAAAATTATTCTTCACAATTCGAATTCAAAATTAAGGAAGATTAATAAACTTATTATCTGCTAAAGTCGTGTCATTAGTAACGATTTTAATTTGCAAAAAGAAAAAAATAATTAAAGTAAAAATGATAATTTTTTTAAGTTTGTCAACACCAAAGTTGCCTTTACGTGTCACGATTTCACTTCAATTAATAAAAGTTGTGTTCTGCGTATACTACTTTGTTACGAACTTGTGCTAATTTACCATGACTTCCTCAGATCTGCAATATTTATGTAGATTTCTCCATTTTTGTAATAAAAGATTCGAATTGCACCATTTACGTAAAAAAGCTAGAAAGAAATATGTAATTTCACAACTTAATTTTTTTACGTTTTTACGTTAATTAGTGTCACGAAGTTGTATTTCATCGATTGAGAAATAAATAAAGTACGTTAAAAAAATTATTTTCATAAAAAATCCGAATATTTCAACGGATCTAACTCTTTGTTTGAAACAAAAGTTACAATGTCTAAGGTTAATTAGTTTATATGTACTATGAGTCTAAAATATTTGATAACATTTATTGTTAATATAATTTTAAGACAGTTATTAATGTACCATATCGTCTACTTTACAATATATATAACAATATTTTTAAATAAGAATTAATGAAAAAACTATATATAACATGAATGCATGAATTATTATAAACTGTTTATTGCAATGTATATATATCAGTTGTAACTAGAAATAGAAAGGGGATAACCTAATTCATTGATGAGGCAAGAAATAGAAAAAGGGATAATATAAGAAGCAAAAGGAGGGAAAAACATATACAAAGGGACAATCCTGCAACAACTGGGGGACACAGTGTCTTTGTTGATGGACTTTCAAGTACTTACGAAAGTTTTGTTTGGTGACTTTGGAATATGAAGACAATGTTTGGTTTTGTCTCCTATGTGAATGAGGATATAAATGAGTTTGATATCATATGATTAAGGTACTTTAGAGCTGCGCGTGATCCTATCGCTCCTTCATTTTCTTCATCTTCTTATTCTGCCCTAACCCAAATTCCAACCGCTAACTCATCACTGCTTTCAAATATACCAACAAACCATGTTACCACAACATTATTTTCTCAACATACTTTTCAACAACATTGAGGATAGTCTCGATATTCAACTAAAAATAACATCAATTATATAATTTATGTGTACAATTCTTATTTTACAATTTTTAATATAATTTTAAAATTTATTTTAATAAAATTTGTTAAACATATTATGTCAACTATCATTAGATCATTAATATATGTACGTCCATCGGACTAACTTTTTCTACAATAAAAAATATAATGTAAATCTCATATCGATTAATTATAAAATTAATTTATCGAAGAAAATTCTTATCTGAGTTAAATTTAGGGTTTAGTATCTCTTTTGTCGACAGAGTTAAATTTAAACTCATTTCTTAGTAATTTTTTGAAATAATAAAAAGAAAAACCAATTTGTGATGAGCATGTACTACTGGGAGAGGTTCACTTCAAAGCAGATATAATTTCTTCACACAACGCCATGGCCTACTGTATTAAAGTACAGAACAATTGGATGTGAGTCTAAACATCCAACCACATGGGTTGTACACAGGACTTTCAAACAAAGTCAGAAAAAGAAGAAACCCTATCAATTTTCCTCCTGAAAAACGATGCTACAACCACTACAGAGTAATGTTATTTTTTCCTTTCTCTTTTCAGTTAGTCTTAAAATAATTTTTAATTAATAATAGCAAACATGTTTAAATTGTAACGTTAGTTTTTCTCGTTTTATCTTTTAACAACACAAACACTTCATTTTATAATGGTGAGAAAAATTAAATGATGTTTGTGGACCCCCTTGTTGAGTGCAAGAGGTGAAGAAAAGAGAGATGAAAAGAAGACAAAAAGAAGAACAAAACAAAACAAAAATGAAAGATGTATCAAGTAACATGATATAATAAGAAATACAGAGAGAAATAGGATGAAAGAGATATGAAAAATACTAAATAGATGTAGAAACATCATTGTATATGTTGTAATGTTTATTTGAAATCCATATGTTGGACAATAATCAAAACGAAGAATTTGTCTGTTTTGGGGGATTACTTTATTTAAGTGATGCGTGCTTGGTTTTGTTCAAGTATTGAAAATAAAAAAGGAAAATCATAATTGATGGAATTAATATTGGTGTTATTATATTATATATAGTATGAACATTTATAATCCAAATAGGATTGGGCAGTGTGCATGACAGTGTAGACATAAAAAAATAAAAGCAAAAAGCAAGTGTCTCTCTCCAATATATACTACTTTTATCCACATATAGTGTGAAGAATCAAGAAATTAAAATTCCTTAACCAACCAAACAAAGGGAGTGGGAAAGTACTCTGGAAACTGCAATGGAAGGAAGAAGCAAGAAAGAGGCACACTTTTGTGACAGACCAAGCTTCTTCTCCTCTTGTGGTGCAGAGGCACCTCCTAGTCCAAGCACTCCACTGCAGCATCCACAAGAGAAGAAACAGGTATCTGTTGAGGAAGAAGAGGAAGAAAACAAGGAGTCAAAGCATGGTACTATATTGGATCTAAATGTTTCAGGTGATGATTCTTGCAGTGCAGAAGGACTAGAACTGAACCTCATAACCTGTTTGGATGTGGGGTCATCATCCATTGATGCCAATTCTTCTGCAGAAGCCCCTCTTGCTTCTGATGCTGCCGAGCCAAGAGTCTTCTCTTGCAACTACTGCCACAGAAAGTTTTACAGTTCACAAGCACTTGGTGGGCACCAAAATGCACACAAGAGAGAGAGGTCAATAGCAAAGAGAGGGCACAGGTTTGGATCACAGATAATGGCCTTTGGCCTTCCCTTACTGCATAATAACAACCACTATGCAAGCATGGCCTCCCTACCCCTTTATGGTGCTTCCAACACTAGAGGAGGACCTCTTGGAATTCAAGCACACTCCATGATCCAAAAGCCCTCTCATCATCATCATCATGTGAGTGGATTTGGAAACTCTTACTCACACCACCATGGTTGGTCCAGACCCATCTTTGACCAACAACCTGGAATAGCAAAACTACCGGTGCCTGATTTTCACAGAACAAAATCAGCATTTTCAGCATCACAGACAAGTGTTGGTAGGTTTGAAATGGCTAACACCCTCATCAATTCTTCAGCCAATAAGGAAATCGGTGGATGTGTGGCCAGTGCTGAAACTCGTTTGAAGAGTAATAATCAAGAAGAAATGAAGCACCTTGATTTATCCCTCAAGCTCTAAACCAAAGTTTACCACCACACCAATTTTAGCTGCAACTTCAAGATTTTTGAACTCTCAGCAACCACAACTTGACTAGATCGGTGGTTCAATTTGTCCACAATTTCAAGATCCAAACCACGACTCTGAACATCATTGGCTTGGCTTATATCGATATATAGTCTTTGCATCGATGAGGATGAGTAGTAGTAGATTAGTATAGTTAAGATTTTTGCAATTTTATTTTTCCCCCAGTGTGAAATAACATTTGTGTAAATTTGTTTTTGGGAGGATCAAAGTTCTTTTCTTGTAAATGACTTCAGAATCATTCAACTCCAGTTAGGTGTTTTTATTGAGTTGAAATTTTAAAGTTTGTTGATGAGTCCTTTTCTTCCCCACATCACTTTTTCCCCTATTCTGTCACTAGCTAAAAGTAAATGTAATGAAGGTTTCCTTTTTTATTTCTCCAAGGTCTTGTAACTCTTGTGGATCAGTCTGAAGATTGAATCGAATATATATGTGGCACGACTATTCCCATTTTCATGTATCACAATTTGAAATTTAGTCTGTAAAATAATGGAAAAATAATATGGGATATTGCTCCAGAGGTTGAGGATCACAAATTCAAGTTGGATACTACATGCTCCGTGAGCACGTGTACAAATCAGCTTAACATAATCCGTGAGTTTAAGTTTTATATTTAATGAATATCAAAAAGGTTGAATACTATATAAAAGTGAAAAAAAATGTTAAAATTGATATAATTTTTTATGTGGTTTGGATTCATATTATATTTACTTATTTCTATTTATAAATCTTTAAAAAAAAAATAAATGGTATCAAGATGGTTGGTTCATCTTGGTGACCTAATCAACCTAACAAGTTAAGTTTTAAAAATACAAAAATACAAAATGATTTTTAAATATATTTTATATTATATAAAAGGTATATGTTGATTAAATCAATATTCATTACAAGAATAGAGCAATAGTGCAGGAAGAGATTTGACATGAGTTATTTTCGAATTTTTACTTTGTTTCTCTAACCGAAACATATCCAAATCAAGTAAAAAAAAAGTGACTTTAGATTTCAATTCTGAACTGAAGCATATTCTTCATAGATAGACTTCTTTTTTTGGAACCAAAGCTTATATGTGAAATAAAACAAAATAATTTGAAATTATTTAAATATATAAATAATTTGAAATATTGTGATTCTTTAAATGCACCAGCGAGGAGATGAGAACAATATATGTGCGGCAAGGGAAGGGAAGGGAGTGTAGTGGTGGCAAATTCGCATTACGCAATTGTAGAGCAATGGTAGGATAAGACGTTGGTGTTGACCAAGTTAGGCAATGACGAAGTGGAGCAATGCATCTCGTGTGAAGAACCTAGACACAAAATGTGTGCGTTAGGAAACAAGCCTTAAAAGATAGGAAAAAAAAAGAAAATAAAAATTCAAGGATGAGAGAACGAGGGAAGATATAGAGCAGTGGCAAAGGAAGGGAAGAGAACGTGAGGGAAAGAGAATGGAGTGGCTTTTGCATTCGTAGTGGCAAAGGAGAAAGGGCTAGGAATGACAATGGCGTTCACATTAGCAGAGGAAAACAAAGGAGTTCACAGCGGTTCAATGAAGCAAATGCCTTTGGTAAAGATGTAAAATTTCTAAAAAATTAATTCTAGCAAAGGAATAAACTTTGATTCTTTATAAAACCACAACTTATTCTCTAACATAAAGATAAAAAAATTCAAAAATATAATGGAATTTTTAAAATTTTGGGAGGACTTTAGGCTTCAATTCTAAGACAATCGAAGCCACAACCCTAACATTTGAGTATATTGTTATCACCTAGCAAGCATACCAAATCACACAAGTAATAACTGGTCAGACCGGAATATCGTTTCCTAAAAGACTCGTGTAATACCAAATAGTCGTGCAATTAATAACTAATTAAGACTAAGGAATAATTCCATAACTTGAGCTTTTGTGCTAGAAAATAAAATTAACATTAACGATAAAAGGTGAACGTTTGAAATTTGAAACACTAAGAGAATGAAAAAGACTAGAAATAAAATGGATTGATATTGTTGGGGTTAGATTTTACTGACTTCACTCTCATGCATTTAAAACACTCAAACTCTTCTCCATTAGTATACTAATGTCAACCCACAAATTTACTCAAACTCTAATCCCTTAGCTGAATGATCATAGGTTTTCTTATTAAGAGTCAATCCCTTGAATCCCAAATAAGTGAACCCGCTTTATGAACTAGGGTTTAAGACAACTAATGGGTCAAGCTTCATTCCTAGATACAAGTTTCATTAGGTATCTTGTTTCAAGTCTAAGTTTTAAAAGATATTTTCCAATACCTAATGAACCAAGTATCATGCAATGAATGACCAAATCAAAGCAAGCATTAAGTAGAGAAATAAAGATACTAGCATTTAATGGAAGAAGCATATATGTATATATATATATATATATATATATATATATATATATATATATATATTCAAAACATTCAACAATACAAGAGAGTTCAGTGGATACATCTATTCCTAACAAAATGAGTTTAGCTCTTCATTATCATGGAAAACACATACTTACAAAATGAAAGTGGAAGAAGATGAAGATACAAGGAGGAAGAAGAGATTGATCCCACAAGCTCTAGCAGACCTCCAAGCTCTCCAAAGAATTTTTTCGCATTCCAAACGTTCCAAGATAACTTTCCCTTAAGAAAACAAGAAGATATAAGGCTATCTTGCCACGTTAGAAAAAGTGGTGCCCGGCGTGAACTGTCCATCGTCGGGCATAAGCATCTAAAGAAGAGAAAAAATGGGTCTATTCATATGGCGCCCAATGTGCCCTTCAATTGAGGTTGGCGCCCAATGTGCCCTTCAATTGAGGTTGGCGCCCTATGCTAATATTGGTTGCTCGACGCTACCTGGTGCTAGTGTTGGCCATCCGTCATTGGCTTTTTGTATAATTAGAAGTGCTTGTGGCGCCCGACGACTTTTGTGTGTCGCCTGGCAACCTCTGTCTCCTCCATCATTGCATATTTTCTATCTTCTTCTTGCTACACTAGTGCAGATTTGACATTTTACTTCGCCTTATAGGCCTCGGTTATAGCGGAACCGAAGCCTATAAGGAGGCGGTGGCATTTTTGCAATTTCGTCCAACTATATTACCTCGGGTGTGTGCAAAACCAGTGCAGTAAGAGGTTTTAGGCCTCGGTTGCAAAAGAACCGAAGCCTATAAGGCAGCCCAGTAACCCTAATTTTAAAAATGTCACCAGCGCCGTCACATTTGGCTTTAGGTCTTTATTGACCGAGGCCATAAAGGGACTTTAGGCCTCGGTTATTAATTGAACCGAGGCCATATGCCCTATTTAGGTTCCCAAATTCGCGACTTCGCACTGTTCACCTTCGTCCCTGAGCGAACACTTTGTGCGCGGTGGAGGCATTCTCGTCTTCGTTTTCTCGTGCGGTGGTGTTTGGTTCGTCATTGGCGAAGGAGGCGTGCTCGCGGCTCACGACAAAGGCGTGATTTGGTGGTCACTTTCTTCCTTTGTCTGCGGTGGTGATGGCGGCACAGTGGTAGGGTTGCCCGCAATAGTGGCTTGAAGTTCTGCTTCGAACGGCGGTGGAGGTGCTGGATCTCTAGATCTCTTGGCTCTACTGGTTCATGGTGGTTTGTCGTTGTCGTATTCAGACCGTGCAGTGGTAGCATGGGTCTGAGCGTCGCAGTGGGTTGCTCGTTCAGTGCTGGTGAAGGTCTGGCCGCGACAGCGTTTGCCGACGATCTCGGTGACGAGGACGAGCGCAGCAGTGCTAATGGTGGTGTGAACGAAGTACCCCTATGGCTTCGGGTCCTCAGAGAACCGAAGCAGAAAAGTACCCCCTATGGCTTCGGTTGACACCCGAGGCAAAAAACCACCATTTTTTGCCTCACTCCAATATGTCTCGGTTATGGAACCGGGGCAGAATATCAAAAACAACCGGGATCAAAAGTCCTTACTGCACTAGTGCTACTTAGGATTGTTAACTTATTTGGGTTTTGGAACAAAGCTTCTTGTCATAAAATTAGACACAAAAAATGGAAATTAGTGGTATAATTAAATTAGTCTAACCCAAAATGTATTTCTCAACAAAAGTATGACAAAATTGAAGATTAAAAATGTTAAAAACTATGGAAGAGTTGATTTTGTTATAATGAAAAAAATTAGCATTATTTTATATGGCTTCGAATACTCCAACGTCAAGACTATGACTTTGGTTATCTTAGATCTGAAGCCTAAATCATTCTAAAATTTCAAAAATACTACCATGTTACTATAAAAGTTTGGTTTGTAAAGCAATTTTGAAAATGAATTTTGTATTAGTGGAGTCAATTTAGCCTGTGTTAAACTGGTATTAACTTTTCAATAAATAAAGTTATTTGTCCTACTTAATTATAAGTTGACATTAATTTTTTTTTATTAATGAAGATATTTGTGTTAGTTTAAGTTGTTGTCAACTTAGTCCATTGAAATAAGTATTAAAAATAAATAAGGTCAATAGACTTAGTTATTACTAATTTTATTTATTTTTTATATTTATCTTTATCTAAGTTAATACGATTAATTTGAATTAAATAATTGTATATTAATATAAAATAATCTTATATAATTAGTTTATATTTCATGGTAGGTGAATAAGATCTACGAATGAATTAATAAATGTGATTATTATATATGGTCCGATTACATGTTTCAGGTATCAATAAAAACAAACAAAATCAGTGTAAAAAGAATTAGAAAAAAGAGGACGGTGACATTCATTAGTTTATACACTGAATGATACTTACAAGGGCCGACATTAAAAATTGCAAAAAAGTTGACAACGTTTGTAAAATTAATCTTAAAACTACTATAGCTGTCAAATATGACTGAAAATGTGTTGTTTTTAATGATGAGCCGAATATGAATAAGTAAAGAATTGAGTATAAAGAAAATGTTTTAACAGTGTTAGTTATTCTTGATCACGGGATAGAAGAATACAAGATTCCTACATATAAAGAATTAGAAAGGCAATGAAAGAACCAAAGAGAAAGTGGGTAGATAAAGAAATGCATGAATAGGATGATAATGCTATTTTGACTACTAAATTTTGACAACTTTTTTTTATAATATGAGATGTCATTTTTTAAGTGATTTTTGAATATTAAGGATAAAAAGAGGAAAATTGAAAAAATATTTAAAAAATGACACATAAGATTATAAGAGAAAGTTGTCAAAATTTAATAGTCTAATAATTATTTTCCCGTGGGTGAATGAAAGAAAGAAGTGGTGGTTTGGGAAATGGATAAAATATTTATAGAAGAGAAGAATAAGAGTTTGTGTATTATATTGGTTTTAGCATACGAAGGCATTTTTGTCCTTCATGGCTTTCATGTACTAGGTCTCTTTCATCAAGAGTGGTCTCAAATCTAGGAAAGATTCGTGTGTTTTATATTTTAAACAATTGTGACATCTATGCCCACCCCAATCTCACAAACGACAAACCTTTTCGTTTTAAATAATAATACCGAACGTGGCTCTTTGTCATCAACACATGCCGTCTCATTCCATCCACTTTTCTCACCATTCTATAACTTCTAACTTAATCTTATAAATTTAACATTGCATTTACTTCCAAATACTTCAAATGTCGATTCAAGTTAAAAAAATAATAATATTAAACATTAAGTTAGTCAATTTTTTATTAATTTAAATTTATGTAATCTCTCCTTAACAAATCTTTTGAAAAATACCAATATTCTGATTAAAGTTATATTTTTAATATACTTTTCATTTTAAAGATTGAGCATCTTGTATAAATGTATTAAAAAAATGGAAGGAGAGGGGTAGAAATGTTTTAGGTTCTCTCTACGACTAATTTAAGGAAATAAAATTTATTTAATAGATGTAAGAGGAAAGATAAAAGAGAGTATGAGCTTAATTATCTTTCTCTAACGAAAATTAACAAACAATATTTCTCGATAATATATATATATATATTAGGGTTAAATATATTTTTATCTTATAACTTTCAATGAAAATTAAAATTGGTCATTTTCGAAACTTTGATTAAATTTAATCTTCTAATTTTAAAATTGTGTGGATTAGTCTTTTTAACCAAATTTTATTAATTTTATTTAACGTTTCATAATAGTTTTGTAGCTAATATTCAATACAAAATATGTCAAATGATGTAAACAATTTAAATGTTATCATGAAACGCGTTTAAAACGTTAAATAAATTTAAAAATTTGGTTCAAGGACTAAGTCTACATAGTTCTAAAATTAAGAGACTAAATTAGACCAAAATTTTGAAGAGAGACTGATTCCAATTTTTACCGAAAATTGAGGTGAAAAAACATATTTAACCATATATTTTAATATATCAAACAACTAAACATGAAACTAAAAAACTTCAACAACGGATAACACGAGACTTAATGAACTTGATTAAAAAAGATTTTAATATCATTTTAAAAAAAGTATATTTTAATTGAATGTTAATATTACAGCACCAATTTGGAAACTGAGATTTACATTTATATCATAGTTTATGTAATTAATACTATAAGATCTTAAGCAGAATTTCTCGTATAAATGATTAAACATCTAAATGTAAGATATTTCTTGAAAATATTATATACTTTATTTGAAGACCTTGAGTAAATAAATAAATGGGAATCCTATAGTATAAAATCATTATACACTTTAAACCCTTTTATATGTTACCCTTTATTCGGCTTTGTATGATGGACAAAACTCTTACATATTTTAATTATATATTCATATCAGGAACAATGTGGAAGTATCCACAGTTTGAACGTGAAAGCAGTGATTAAAACCTAACAATTTTGTAACAGCTGGTACACTGTATTTAAAATTTTGTCGTACTTTCACATTTGATTGGTGTATTTGAACTTTGAATTTCAATAATTAATTTAAGAAAGCACATAGACACTTATTGTAAAAAGCTTTGCATGATTTACGCCATATTATCTGTTAGTCACAACTTCTTCTTCTTTTTTTTTTTAATTAAATGTCTGACCAATTGAATGGGAACACTGGGTTATCGTGTGCACCGTTCACGTATACTACAAGAAATTATAAACAATATTCAATTATTACTATAAAAAAAATTAGTTAGATTATATTTAGCGTTAATGGAGTTTTAACCGATAGGAAATAAAATAAAGATACTAAGTACAATTTCTTGATATGAGTTTAAAAGAATTGTTATATCTCGAATCAACGAAAAATTCATATGTCTAGAAGTGTGTATGTGAGACGATATCGTTGGAATTTTGATAGGTTATTTTAGAATGTATCTCATAATCTCACAAATGTATTTTTTACGTAATCGATTAATGAACTATCAGTTTTTATTATCTTACCGCTAGAGATCTTTCAATAAGTAATTAAATATTCAAGTTCATTACTAAACAATCCACCCCACCACAATCATTTATTAAAAACCAAAATATAATGTATTATTCATAAAATTAATAAATATAATTAAAACTAAATAATTCAATTTATTAATTAATATTAATCCATAATAATAACAAAATAGAGAATAATAATTTATATTATAAATTTTATAAATACAACATTCTCCCACTTGATAACATTAATAAATAAATAAATTATTTCAATTACAATACAACCACAAATATCAATTAAGAAATATAAACATGAATCGCAAAAATAATATATGATAGAAATACTAACCATCAGTCAGGTGGGGGTCACGGCACCCTCAACTTTTTCAATTTTTTTTAACCTTTTTAATTTTTTTTAAATTATATATATTTAAAATTTGTTAAACTATTTATGTTTTTAAATTTTTAAATTATATGTATATTTTTAAATTAAATAATAGTATATTGAAAAGTTAATGAAAATAAAATTAGATATTTTTTATTTCTTTTATAAGTAATAACATTTAATGTTAATAAATAATAATATATAAAATTAAATATAATAAAAAAACAAAATTATTAATGTCTTGAATTAATGATTGTCTATTGACTTGATACATTTATTCATATGATTGATAGTCATATGATTCATTACTATTTATGTAAATATTTTATTAACTAAGTTGTTGATTTGTTCCTTTTATGGATTACATGTTGTATCTATAAATAAGACTCTCCTATCAATGATAATACACAAATGAATTGCTACCTATTCTTTCATTCTCTATACTCTATTGTTTCTTCTTTTCTTTATTATCTATTATTCTCTCTGTTATTTGCTTTATTTCATAACAATTAAGATACTTTTTATTTTTTTATTTTCATTGTCTTTTTAATTTTTCACATGTTGTATTTATCTCTTACCCTAACCTAATTTCTTTTTGTTACGTTATCACAAAAGAAAAAAATAATCTCCTATCTCACTTGGTAGTGAATTGATTATCATAATTTTTATTAGTAATTATGTCTCTCAATTATTGATTATATTATGATAAATTATTTTTTTAGTCTTAAACTTATTTTTTAAATAGGTATATTGATGAAAAACAAAAGAATAAATTCATTTTTTAGAATTGATAAAAAGATGAGTGAAGACCAAAACATGACAATATGGTTGCTTATCGCATAACAATAAAATGAAATGCGAATTTTGAATCGATATGTGCACATAAAAAAATGGGAAATTAATATTTTGCAGATAATATGATTATTTATATTGAAGAAAAAAAAAAGCTCAAAAAATTTAGTTATGATTGAACTATTTGATAAGTTTAAGAATATAAAAAAAATGATGGACAATGTGTTAGATAATGTAGTTTATTCATTTTCATTGAACGAGTGACAGTAATGTTAAATATGTAAATTTTAAGTATGTAATTTTGGCTTCCACATAAATTTTGGTCAAGATCCACCACTGCTAACCATATACTTGGATTTCATAAATAATGGATAATAAATAAAATAAAACCAAAACATAATAAATATGTAATAAAAACGGTTTATATATTTTTATATACTAAAAAAAAAAAGATATGTTATGTAATGAAAATGACGTTATTATTAAAATTATAAGAATATATAGTGTAAATCTCATATTTACCTATGATAATCATTGTCCTATATCAGGTCCTAAATCTTTTCTGTTACGCATTTGTGTTCATCATATATACACTCTAAAAATTGATTCCACCTATAACATAGCAGAGATACATTAGAATACATTTTGTCAAAATTTCACATCTATGTATTAGCTCACAATTGATCTCGTGTTAGTAAGATATCAACCCTTTCAATAGTATGTTAAACTTTTCTTATAACTTATCGTTGTCCCAGAAAACCTTAGATAATAGCTTGAAGATTTTAAATCTTTCTGTTGATCTTATTTACTTGTTGGATTCAACCCTTTTTTTTTCTCTTAAGTATTCAATCAATAATAATTAATTTTTCTCTCTTTTATATTCAAAGACAATAACTTTACAGTGCATATTATTTGAATAAAGACGCACTTCTGACTCTCATGTTGACTTCTGAAAAGGCATTCTCCATGGTCTCCCATTTAGACTTGGAATGATTGTATGGTTCATAAGGTTGACATTTGGGTTTTCAACGCAAGAGTCCAACTCATAAACAACTTCCATAATTGAGAAAACCATTAGTCACCGATCACTATGCTACTCTTCAATCGACACGTTGTGTTTGTTAGTTTTTTTTCTTCAGTGTTCTTGCAATTCACTTATAGTTGTAAAGGTATCTTTGTACATTTCATTCAACTTGGTCCTATTTTTTTAAATGTTTAAAAAGTTCTTAATTTTTATAAAATATGGTTAATTTAATTTCTTTTAAAAGTAGTTTAAATCATTAACGGAAGATGAAAGATGATGGTCACATGTCGCTTCATGATTTTTAATTTTTTTAATTTAAAAAAAAGTTATTCAGTATCATGTGTCAAAGCAATATCATTGACATATGTCCGTGTCTTATGTCTTATATTCAATTTAGTTCCAATTTTTGCTAATTTTATTCAATTTAGTCTTAATTTTGTTTAATTCAGTCCCAACTTTTGTGCCTCTCCAAATTGACCAAATTTAATTTTTATAGAAATGTTATACACGATTTTATTAAAATTCACATGTATGTTAAATATTTCTTTCATTATTTTTATACCAAACCTAACTAGAATTTTGAAAGAAAATTATTAGATTTATGTTTGATTTTCGCTACAAGTAGACAAATAGGGTTAGGTTAGTTTAAAATTAGAAGCAAAATTTTTTCATTATTTTTCAACTAGGAAGGAAAACTCATCATTATTTTTGAAATTGGAAGGAAAATTCTTTATTATTTTTAAACCAACTCTAAACATATTTTTTACATGTAGCCAACATCAAACATAAATATAATAATTTCTTTCCAATAATATAATTATGGTTGGTTTAAAAATAACTAAAGTGCTCTTATCAGAACTTGGAGTGTGGACCTTTGTAAAGTTGTAAGATCTCGATGGCCGATGGATCTTGGTTGGGTTTAATATTCTCGAGTGCTGGGACAAAGGGGAAGATCCACCTGCAAAAGCCTCTCCGATGCTCAAGTCAGTAAGAGAGTAAGGAATCTTTGTCTACGGGACTATGAGAAGTGGACATGTCGAGCTTCGAAGAAAGGTAGTTTTTATGAGGGGTCTGTCTATCTTACTATATATACGATGCACCAGGTTTCCAGACATTCAAACCTGAAGTCTAAGAAGGCAAGAAGAATTTTCTCTAACTAAAAGTGAGAACCTTTTTGTTGTCCCACCAAATTGATAGGGGAAATATTGGAGGTGACATGGGGTTCATTGAGGATTTTGAGTAATCTGTTTAGAGAAAATGATTGTGAATGATAGATTTCAGAGTGAGTGTTTCATGGAGATATTATGTGTATTTATAAGGCCTCCCTGGACCTTGGACCCATACGATAATATTAACAACATAAGCGCTACCTCAAATAAGTATAATAATAATAATAATAATAATAATAATAATAAGGTGTAAGATTATCGTTATTGTTATTAATACATGGATATCTTCTCTAATAGGTGGATTTGAGAATCATGAGACTCATTAGGCCTTATTGGGCCCGGGTCAGGTAGGTATAGAAAGAAATATTCAATATAAATTTAAATTTTAATAAAAATTTTAGTTTAACATTTATATAAAGATTAATAAAAATTCATACTAAATTAAACAAAATTAACGAAACTAAGACTAAATTGAATATAAGACACGAGACACTAACACGTGACAATGATACTAACTTAACATGTGACAATGATACTCCCTTGACATATGACACACAATGCCACAATGCTAACTTGACAAGTAGAATTTTTTTAATTTAAAAATTAAAAAATAGAAAAAAATAAAAAACTATGAATTGAACGTAAAAAAAAACCAAATCGATCACAATTTAAAAAATTTAAGATAATTTTGAACATTTCCAAAAAAATAAAACCAAACTTAATAAAGTTTACAAAAGTTTGAATCAGTAATATATTTAAAACCTAAATACATTATAGATGCTACGATTATTTGGAAGTGGGCATTTATTTATAATTTCTTGTTGATAAGGACTTCAAAATCGAGCATGCGTGTAATCATGTTGATGAGCTAATGATTGAAATTAACTGATGCAAAATCAAATTTCAATAAATATGTTTTGTGTCAAATAAAGGAATTTCAACTTTGATTTGCTACAGAAGGAAAATGTTTTATTCTTCTAACTTTTAAAATTTCTTCAGTTTTTCAAAATAGTAATTTTCAATTTCAGAAAAAGAAAAAAAAACTAAGTTCTACAAAGAGCATAATAATAATAATAATAATAATAATAATAATAGTAATAATAATAATAAACCCTAGTTAAGAGAGTTTTAGTTTCACTGCTCAGTAAACAATGCGGAATGAAGTCACTTCTTCACCTTCCATGTAATTTTTTCTTTATGTGTCACATTTTGGTTTTCACTTATAACAGAATTTTTGAAGTTCAGTATTCATGTTCTGATCGCACAAAACCGTAATGACATAAAAAGATTCCCAGAAAATAAAAGCTAAAAAATAGCAATCTAAATGGATTGGCTGTTTTTTCTCATCAATATGCTTCAAACTCCTTTGCCTAATCAAACACCAATCTAAAACTTTCTTTGGTTGAAAAAAAAAAGAAAGAAAGAAAAGGAAATGGGAAGAAAAATGGACGAAAAATAAGGAAAAAGTTCAAGTTGTTTGGTTAAATGAAAGAGGAAAAAAAGAAAGAATAAATGAATGAGAAGTATGTGTCTGGTTTAAAAGAGAAGGAAAGAAACTGATGAATTTTATTACAGGTTACGGTGAAGGTGGATTGTTCAAATGGTCTGTCAAATTTCTCCCAACATTGGTGTTTCATCATTTGTTGGGTAAAGCATTGAATGTGTAAGAGTAAGACAGTATATATGTAGTTTTTGAAAGAAAAAGTGAAATCTAATTTAGCCGCTGAATATGTAGAATTCAAATTGATACCTGATATAATAGCTTAATGATAAAATAATTCAAAGACTTTTTATATATTCAAGGACTAAAATAAGGATTTCATTCTTTCAAGGGCTAAATTGACAATGTCTTGCACATTTAAGGATTAAATTGGTCATTTAACCATTTATTGTTTCATATTTGCTTAGAATGGGTCCAAACAACAAGGCAAAAGGCGTGTATGGTGAAAATGCTCTGCATTTTCCATAGTAAATAAATACAGTAAAGCATCTTTCATACAAAGCACACTGTAAATTTTACACACTCTGAGAAAGATAATCTTGATAGAATATATCTTGGGCTATGCTTTCGTGAGTTCATCATACAAAGCACAACTCATCGTGTGAGATGTGATGTCCTTTCGTGGAGAAGAGAAAATAATGAAATTAATAAAGTTTCCTTTATTTTAGGCCCACTCATTTGATTAGCATCATTAAAAAGCCAATTTCTCAAGTTATTTTTATATATCTTTGTAAAAACCAAAACATGGAAGTTAGCGAGAGAGAGAGAGAGAACCTGACTTGATTTTGGTTAAACTCTTAATTTTCCCTCAGAAGATTTACTCTATCACACACGGGGTTCTCTCTCAAAATTCCTTCTGGTTTTCTACAAAGTTTGTATGAAAACAAACTTAAGAAATGGCTTTTATAGCCAAAGAAGTTAATTAAATAAGTGGGCCGAAAATAAAACGAGAATTTCTTTCCCTTTTCTTTAACGTAGCTTTCCTTGAATGTGCTCATCCCGAGCAGTAAAAGCTAAAGAATCAATACTTGATTGCGAAAATGAAGATAATGAAGTTGATGAACCTTCCCTGGTTACCAGATGATAAAGAAGATGTAAAAGAGAAGGAAAAGCAATACAACAGATGCATTCAGATAACACATTCAAGACAGTGCTTCCGAGATAAAAAAAAAGCTTTAAAAGAAAATAGTCTTAAGAAGCGCTTTAGAAAAGCATTATCCAAGTTTAAGCACTAATATGTTTTCTCTGATAAGTGCTATGCTTAAACTATTGTCAAAAAATAATACATATACCAACGTAAAACTTGCTTTAAAACAAGCGCTATCTGCTTTCTTTTTCTAATAGCGTCGTATATGGAAAGCGCTATATAAAATGTAGACAAATCTCATTCATGAAAACTTGGGTTAAACCACACTCCAACATACGAAATGATTCAGCTTCAGACCACGATTCACATCTAACAATAGACGTTCTCACCGTTTTAGATATGAAAATCATAGCCTAAGACATGAAGCAAATACAATTCCACCAATAAATCATCCTTCATTCCACAAATTAGCAAACTAAGAAAAGCATTAGGCCCCACATGTGCACAAATACACAAATGTGTAAAACCTAAAAGATATGTCATCTTGTGACCATCAGTCTATCATCAAACAAAGCACAGCAAAAATGGAAAACAGATTATGAATTCCGAACATAAATGCGAAGCGCAATACGAAATAGACAAAACCACTTGGTTAACACTTCTGAGGATAGCAAACATTAAGTTTAGATCTTATCATACTCATAAAATCATATCCAATGAAAGCTCTACCTGTGACATCAATTAACAGTGTATTAAGCATCACCGGTACAACCACCGCTCATCTTAAAATACAATTTAACGATTTAATCTGTTACTAAATGCTCTGATAATTTTCTAAATTTCTTCCACTAAAATCTCCAAAAAAATGAATAAAAAAACACAATGAACATATAAGACTCATATTGCTGGTCAATATTGCATAAGGTTGTCTTGCATGATTTAGAAAATAAGGAAAATTATGCAAACACTACAAATCAAACGAAATTTTACAGAGTTAAACTATTAGTTCCCTAGATTTACCAATCTACTTTTCAAAAGACTTGAACAAGTCATCCACCCTTGAAGTTCAACTCTCGATCTTTATTTGGTCATCGTTGATTCATCATATAACCACAAAAGGAAACAGAACCACCATTATTCCCTACCTTTGCCTCCCAATGTGAAACATTCTTAATGCATTTGAATCAAATAAATAAATTGATACCAAATGCCAATGTCAAAACTTAATAATCACAACAATTACTAGCTGAAAAATGCCAATCTTACCTATCTATCTATCCACAAAAGATTTGAGACTATCCATCCACCGGAGAAGCTCAATCCTATCCTTGTTCATCATATATTCATGCAAGAAAACCGCAAGCTCATCATTCACTCCCCTTTCGTCCAAGTACTCGTAAAACTTCTCTTGAACCTTAGCACTCAGGTCCCTGAAACAAGAAAAATTGAACACATAAGAAACACAAGCAAACCAACATCAAGTTAACAAATAACTTCAAAACATATAGCTCTTTCACACAATTTTTCCTCAACAATTCAAACTGGCATCACCAACCAAGGATTTAAAAAAGGTACACAGCCGCAATGTCAAGGCTTTTGGGGTCTCAGCAATCATATTACAACACCTCATCTGTTGCCTTATTTGTCCACAATTTTCAACAATATCAAGCATCGCGACAAAATCATAATCACGACAGACAACTTAGGACCATCTAAATGTAAAAAACAAGGTTTTAAAAGTCATTCAGCAACCGCAATTCCAGCTGCAACTCCACATCTATTGGAGTCATCAACTGCATCAGCCAAATTCGTCAGCAACTTCCTACAATATCGCACTGATCACGGCGAAACCACAACCGCGACCGCAATTTAAAACCTTGGTAAACATGAACCCTGTGACCAATGAACTAATGAACAAAAACAAAATGGTAAATGCCATTTTCCAAACCTGAAATCAGGTCCAATGTAAGGTCTAGCCGCCATTCGACCGCGCCTTAACAAGAAAACTTTCTCAACATTCAAAGAGTCAGGCCATGCTGAACACACGAATTCTAACTCATTTTCACCTTCCCCCTTCGATATATCCACAATTAAACTAAGGTGAAGACGCACATTCACTCCAGAACTATCGTCCCCATACGCAGGAACATGTTCGCACCCATCAAACATCGTCGCCTCAATTCTAATATCCTCACATTCCCCAAACTTCCCTTTAATGGTAACCACTTGCTCGCCACGTCTCTCTTCAACCGTAAACGAATTGAATTTAGTATCAGGCTGCAAACATTACAAGAATTAAAAACATTAATTGTAACGAAAAAACATCGATTCATTAAACGGATAGAATGGAATAAAATTAGTTTATGGTTACTTGGAAATTTGTTAACCTGGTGTGGTGGCGCGTATTCCTGTTGGTACTCGATTTCGTTTCGGAGTATCCGAATGATGTTGGAGTCGAAGGGCGATTTGGTCAGTGGTTCTGGTTCCGCGCCGTAGGTTCTGGCTTCAAAACGCGCGGTGGCGGCGAGTGCGGTTAACGGTCTCGGGTTCCGTTTCAATGTACAAACTCTTTGAAGCGTTCGAACGAGAGAAGAAGCCATTGATTCGGATTTCGAAATCGCTGAAGATGGAAAATGCTAAAGGGTTTAAAAGTTTAACTAGAAGGGTTTAAATCCTATTCTGATTGCTATACGACATCGTTTCACCGTTTTCTTTTTTTTGCCATTCAACTACTTCGTTACCAGCCTTTTGGGCCATTAGTAACTATGCTGATATTACTATACGGCCCGTTAAATTTATTGGACTATAAACCGATGTTAGGCCATTTTGCTTTACACCCTATAGTTTTTTTCTACATACAATTAAATAATAAAATCTCTATTTTGCCCTTTAATTTAAAGTTTTGTCTGGATCAATCAAGAAACCTCCCAGATTATGCAATCTGTAACTAAAAAAACTTATATCTCATTACACAATTAATATTGTATTTCGTATTACATAATTAATTTTTTTTTTATAAAAAAAATAACTACGAAATTCTCCAAAGAAAGAACCGTAAGAAGCCATTTGTGTCAGTTGCAAGTGCTCGAAGATATGTATGTTGCAGAATGATGAGGGATATTTTGGTATTTTAGACACCAGCTATGGAGGTGCATGTGGAAGCTAATGGGTGCAGAAAGAAACACCCACGAGACTATAATCGAGGGTTGGGCTGGCATTGTTGCTCTCCAAAGTGCTTTCTTCCTGCACCTCAAAATTTTTTTCTACACCTCCGAATTTTCTTCAAATTCCCAAAATACCATTTGACTATTTAAGGAAACCCACGGACACTACACCTCCAAAATTATGTCTTCGGAAGTCGAAATATATGACTTCCGGAAGTCAAAATAATTCACCAAAAGTCGACTTTCGAAAGTCAAAATAATTCACCGAAAGTCGACTTTCGAAAGTCAAAATGTATCACCGGATGTCGACTTCCGGAAGTCAAAATGTATCATCGTAAGTCAACTTTCGGAAGTCAAAATGTATCACCAGAAGTCGACTTCCGGAAGTCAAAATGTATCACCGGAAGTCGACTTCCGGAAGTCAAAATGTATCACCATAAGTCAACTTTCGAAAGTCAAAATGTATCACCGGAAGTCAACTTCCGGAAGTCAAAATGTATCACCAGAAGTCCACTTTCTGAAGTCAAAAATTATCACCAAAAGTTGACTTCCGAAAGTCAAAAAACATTATCGAAAGTCAAAAATTTAATTTAATTTTAAATATTTTTAATTCTTTTTAAAATTTATGTTTTATAACTTTTAATTCTTTTTTTAGTTTATTATTTATTATTTTATTTATTTTTTATGTTTTCATATTTCTTAATATATCTTTTTATAAATATTAATATCTATATATATTTATTTTTATTTTTATTTAATATACTGAAAAAAAAATATAAATATAAAAATAAGTAAAATTTAAATAATATTAAAATTTAAATAAAAAAAACTGAAAAATTAAAAATTTATTCTGCTTCAATTAATTTTATTTAATATTTAAATTGATTTTAAAATCATAAAACTTTAAATTAAAAAAAAAAAAAAAAAAAAAAATATATATATATATATATATATATATATATATTATATCTTATTTTAAATATGATTTTTTTTAATTTTTATTAAATTTTGAATAAATTATATAAAAATAAATTTAAATTTAAAAATATAAAAAATATATAATTGAAAAAAAATTAAAATTTGATTAAAATTAAATATTTAAATTTTAAATAAAATATAAAATATTATACACATTAAATATACAAATAAAAGAATTATAATAATATCAATAAAATAAATAAATTTAAAAGTTTAAAAAATAATTTAAATTAAAATAGTAAAACTTTAACCGAAAATAATATATATATATATATATAAATATATATATATATATATATATATATATATATATATATATATATATATATATATATATATATATAAACGGATTTCAACTTTCATTTATATATACATAGGAAGTTGTTTAGGGTTTAGGGTTTAGAGTTTAGGGTTTTTCCGGTGTATATGTATATATTTAGTATTGTTTTTACTTATTTTGTATTTTCTAAATTAATTTTTTTTTTTGAATTTTTAAATTTTATAATTTTTAATATTTTTAATATGTGTTTTAAAAAATAAAATAAAATAAAAGTTAGAAAACATAAATTTTTAAAAAAATTAAAAATATTTAAAATAAAATTAATTTTTTGACTTTCGGAAAACGACTTTCGGTAATGATTTTTTATTTTCGGAAGTCAACTTCCGATGATATATTTTGACTTCTGAAAGTTGACTTCCGGTGATATATTTTGACTTCTGGAAGTCGACTTTCGATGATATATTTTGACTTCCGAAAGTCGACTTCCGCTGATATATTTTGACTTTCAGAAGTCGACTTCCGGTGATATATTTTGACTTATGGAAGTCGACTTCCGGTGATACATTTTGGCTTCCGGAAGTTGACTTCCGGTGATATATTTTGACTTCCGGAAGTAATTTTGGGAGTGTGATATCCGTGTGTTTTCTTAAATAGTCTGAGGATTTTTTGGAAATTTTAAAAAATGTTGGAGGTGTAGAAGAAATGCTTGGAGGTGTAAGAAGAAAGACCCGTAAGTGGTGCAGGAAGCAACTGCCCTCAAATATTTTAACGGACCTTAGTTCTTGGGCTTTCAAAAATAAAATTTTAGAAAGCTTTTTCGAAATAAAAATGAATGGGCCAAAATTTGTGAAGAAATGAACGGAAAAAAGTCCCTTTTAATCAATTCAAAGCATACTAATGCGTTCACAGTAAATCAATTCGAATAAATTAATGATAAACAAGAGTTTTATAAATTAATCAATTGAAAAAATAAATATTAATTAAATTTTATTTCGTGAAAAAAACTTCAAAAGCGCCAAATATCATTAATGTTAATAAATGTAAGAAAATCACTTTTTCATAAAAACAAAATAGTAAATTCTGTAGTTATAATATTGTTTACTTAAAATTTGTAGGCAAAATTTGGGGTCTGATTGTTGTGGATAAAAGCAATTATTTAGAAGGAGAGATTTCACTGAAAATATCAATCCAATTTTGTAATAAAAATTGATTGTTGCCAACATGAATGGATATTTTTTCCATCGATATCTTTATAACAAAACTCAAATAAGTGTCATCTCTAAACCTAACCAATATTGATGTAGATACTAATTATAATATATATTGATTCACATGTTCTTATCTTACCAACACAACGCAAATCTCTATTTCAAGAACACGAACACGAGCAACTTTACACTGGAATTAAGGTATCAAAGTGAGTCAATTCAATTTACAACTTACACAGATTAACTTACCATGATTTGAGTTAAAAAAGGATCAATTTAACTTAGCTTATTTTTTTGGTGAGTTAGAAAAAGAGTCAATTCACTTACGATTTTTTTTTTTTTACAATTTATTTTATATATTTATTGTATTATAATGAGAGTGAATTGACTTAATTTATTTTTTTATAATAATGGAATGAAAGTGTTCACATAATTCTTGAATATTATTATAAAGGTAATTGTTAAAGATTAAATTAAAGTATCAACGTATATAATTTGACAAATAAATTAATTAAACATTCAAATTAAAAATTATTGAGCAACATTCGATCATTTAAAAATATAAAATTGTAAACATATATAATTAGAAGTAGTAGATAATTATAACAAAAAAATTTAAAAAAAATTGTAAAAAAATGTTGGTGAGTTAGGTGGTTAAATCCGACTCGAACTTGTTTAATCCCTGAGTTAAGTGGGACGGACTCAGTTCAACCCACTTTTAAAAAGAAAAACTTAACTTTTTTAATTCAACCTGACTTGACTATGTGATGAATCATGTTGACTTACGAACTTAAACGCATTTTAGCATCTCTAACTAAGTTAGATCACTTGTTTCCTTCAAATGAGCCACACCAATGACTACATTCATTACTTTTGAGGTCTTCAAAGCTCAAATACTTTAGTCCATGGTTAATAATATTACAGGGAACCTCTAAGGTGTATGTATGCATGAATCATTGCATCTATGCTGGTCTACCATGCATCGTGAAAGCACCTGAACCATAGTGAAATTAAAAAAAAAAAAAACCATCAATATACGTATTTTAATCATCTCCTTGTCCATTGTTAGTAATTTTTATTTAGATTTTTCTTTTTGAATTAATGGTCAAAATAAAGTTTTCTTGTAAAGAATACATCAATAATTGAATTTTTTAGAGTTTGATCTATATATCTATGTGTTCTTATTATTTAGATTCACGAAATTAAATTTTTGTTTTCAGAGCGACTAATTTAATTTAAACTTAGAATTTATTCAGAGAGACTAGTTTCATTTATATTAGTATTTTATGATGTAATTTCATTTGAAATATTTTGAAGATAAAAATTTTGCTTAAATTTATATTTTAGAAAATAAATTTATTTAAAATTAAGAAATTTAATAAAAAAAAATATACTTGTAGATATTTATGAATATATAAGACTAAAGTTTTTAATGGATTTTCAGCAAGTAATAGAATAATTAATGACATGATTTTCTTAGATGTAACAAATACTAGGTATATTATAGTCCAATTCTTAAACTATGTCATCTATATATATTGAATCAAAGACTACAATAAAAATTAATAATTAAATAGTAATCAAATTTAAAGATAAAATATAATTAATATAGTTATATTGATTACATAAGACACAATTTTATAAATTAAAAATTACTAATATTTAAAATAGTCTGTATTATTAATAAAAAAATATAATTAGTATATGAATTAGAGTTTAAATTAGTCTCATACATTAACTATCAAATTTATTGCTACTTCATATTAATATTAAATAATTAAAACATTAGTAGCCAATGTCATAAACTATTTTATACTCTAACCCACAAATTAATTATAATCATTTGTTAGTAATATAAACTATTTTTTATACCAATAATTTATAATTTATAAAAGGATATTTAACTTAATTAATATAGTAATTAATTATTTGTTATCTCTAAATTTAATTATATTTAATTATTTAATTATTTTCATGTAGAGGTAAATGTCAAATTCTCTGCCCACATATGAGTAGTCAATGATAATAGATTACTTCACCAAAAGCTCTGCAAATGATGATGAAAATGATTATGCGATATTAACTACTATGACATAATAAATATCTATTAGGATATATTATTTAATAATATAATAAACCTAAAACAAGTATCAGTATGATTATTATTCATCAGAACAAAATAAGGATAAATATAAGAATAAAAATGATTTTCGTCGAATATTTCTGATCTTAAAGTTCGTAAAAATTGCACTTAAAATAATAATATTTTTCAACCAATCTTCCGTAAAAGTAACCTGTTGTTTCTCTTCAAGAAAGAAAAAAGAACAAAAAGATGGAAAAGAGAGGGAGAGCATCGATTCCTTTGGTGCCAAAGGATGAATAAAGCAAAAAAGAAAAAGAAGCATTGTTAGATACGAGTTTTATGCATTAACTTTAGCTTTTTACAGGCTAATTCATATGCAATGTGTTGTAAGCTTACTCGTGTTTGGTAGAATTTGGTCAATAATTAAAGATTTTGTGTTTCTAAGCATTTATTTACGAAAATTCTTGTTCTAAAGGCACGTGAAGGGGGTGATTAGAGGATCACTTTAAGGTGCAAAAGACATGAATTCTTGTATTAAAATTTTTACTAGTCTTGTATGAAACATGTTCGTACATTACGCGATAAGTTAATTATTTGCAAGAAAGTTAAATTTAAAGTTATTTGACATGATTTGTATATCATATTACTTATTCCAAAACATCTTAGGTTTGACATTTATATGGACTTTACTTTAAGATTTTCTCATTCTATTACACCATTTTTTATTCTAGGCAACAATGAAAAACTGTAATCCAAAGTCAAAAGAATAGATTTTTTAAGATAACTCAATTTATACCTTACAACAAAAGTAGATAATGGATACCATGGTACTTAGTATTCTTTAAGGAGTTGGTAAGATTGTATAGATAGTCTACAAGTATTGTAAGTGACTAAAATTCCAAATTTCTTAATCAATTATGGTGGATTTTGTGGTATCAAATTGGAACTAAATGTTGTTTTAAACAATTTATTATCTGTAAATTGTTGGACAATTTTGAGTGATGGATAAAACCCTTTCTACTCTTTTTAGAATTGTTATTAAGAAAACTTTTAGGGTTTAGGAAGAGTGCTTACCACACATATTAAGTTTTATACCTTACAATAAAGTAGATAATGCATGTCATATGAAGAAGGGGATAATGTATTATTGATTGTGTACAAAATGTTACAAGAGGAATGTTATATATACACACAAGCCAATACTAAAAGAGACAAGTAAATGGGTCTAAACATGGACCTATACTAACAAGGAAGAGTGTTTATCACATTAAGTTTTATAACTTACAATAAAGCAGATAATGCATGTCATATTATTGACTTGTTCTTTAAGGAGATGGTAAGAAAACATAGGTAGCCTAAAAGTATTGTAAGTGACCAAAATTCCAAATTTCTCAATCAATTAAGGTGGGTGGATTTTGTGGGATCAAATTGATCTAAATTATTGTTTTAAATTATTTATGATCCCTAAAATGTTGGCCAAATTGGGGGTGATGAATAAAACCATTTATACTCTTTTTAGAATTATTATTAATAAAACTTTTAGGTTGTGTTCTTTTGGGAGGAATGATTTAAGAGAGAGGAAGAGGAAGAGATCGGAAGGATTAGATGGTAAAGTTGGTGTTATTTCTTTTAAAGGATTCAGAGGTGAATTTAGGGTGTGTTTGCTTCCATGGATAGATTTAAGGGAGGGTGAGTAGATGGATAAGCAAGTATGAATTTGAGAGTGACAATAATGTTTGCTTCAAGGGATCTGAGCTTATTTGGGAAGATGAATTTGAAGGAGACCTCAAGATTCCCATTCTCTCATTTTGAAGAGATGAGGAAGGAAAGACATGTCATCAAATGAGCTTTGACGTTTTTGTCCATAACATTTACATATGACTGCAAAATGGTTTTTTATTAACATTAGTTTTTTGTTAATAAAAAAATATTTAAAATACCTGTTATACTCTAAACTATTAAAAAACTAAATATATATTTCTTTTCTCTTTTTGTTATGTATAACATATAATAATTAAAATTATTTTAAAAAATTAATCTATAACACTATATGAAGAGAATATCCTTTTTTGTATCCACATTTTGTTATTAAAATTGTACCCTTAATCTATAACATATATAACAATATATAAAGAGATACACTCTTTTGTGTCTATATTTTGTTATTCCAGTTTTACCCTTAATTATTATTTTAAAAATTATTTATTTTATAAATAGTTTACTTTTAACTATTATCCTAAAAACTTCTTTGTCTTTAATAGTTATTTTAAAAACTTCTTTTTTGTACATATTTTATTTTTTTAATTTTACATCTAACAATTATATATTTCTTATTAATTTTAACTCAAATCCATGAAAATTAAAATATGTGAAGACACACAAACGCGACAACGCTTTTGTTTTCGCTAGTAGTAATAATAATTATTGTTATTAAACCTTGTGGATAATTAATAATAATAGTAATATTAATTATTATTAACATTACTGATATAATATAAATATTAAAAATAATAATATTATTAATAATATTATTACTAAAAGTAAAACTAATAATAATAATACTAACTAGTAATTATTATTATATTTTATTTTATACTAATTTTAACCATAGGAGTAAAACTGTAATTTAACAATTTTATCGACTAAAACATTATTTTATATCTATCACATCCATCAAATCATTCACAAAATTTACATTCAAATTTCTTCACTTTTACCTTTCCATCCCTTAAAACAAACAACTTCACCTTCCTCTCTCTATCTCCTCAAATCTGGTTACTCACCCTCCCTTAAATCTATCCTTGGAAGCAAACACACCTTTAGATTGGATTAGAAAGTAAAGTTTGTGAAAGTTTGTGATTGAATTGACCGATGTGACATATTAAAAAACACTTTAATAGATAAAAAAGTTAGATTACCAAAATGCCAATATTTTTATATGTTATATAAAATTATATATAAATTATTTAGAATTATTTTTAATAAATTTTATTATATGATTTAAGTTATAAAAAAATATTTCAAAAAAATGAATAATACAATATATTTTGTATGAAAATAAATTTAATATGTAAGGTGGAAAAATAAGCGAATATTACGAGGGTAATGTGGGAAAAAATAAATATGAAGAGATTGAATTCGTCATTTAGCATCCGTCACCCTCCAATCTCACCCAGACTAGAGGGATGACATTTACTAGGAATTCAACTAATCCTCACTTTCTATCCATTTCTATCACCCCAAAAATAACAAGGCAATCAACCTCTAATATTGTTTCTCATTCCTCTTGAACAATGAATACACCCATAAAAACACAGTCTTAGAGTTTGGGAATAGTGCTTATATTGATTTTTCTTGTATAAGACTACACATAGTAATACACATTTTCCCTGCTTGAACTTATGATTTTAATCTTTTGACTCCTTTGAATTTGTTACATTTACCTAACATTTCTCAATTTAAACATAAGTGTATAAATTTTAAAGTAGAGTATGTTAAGCTGCATGAGAAAATCAAGACTCAAATTAAGACAATAATGAAAGGGTATGCAAAATATGCAAATAGAGGGACGAAAAAAAGTGATATTTAGGTGTCAACCTAGTTGGAATATCAAAAATTCATAGTGATGTTTACAAGAGGATAATCTTTTGTTGAAAAAAAGAATAAGATAACATTTGAACTAGGTAGCTAAGTATAGGCATATTTAAGAAAAGTGTGATTTCGTTTGTTAATGAAGTCAAAAGTTATGCTAATAGGATACAATCTTTTTCATGTACTAGTCAAGATCAATAATAATGCTTACGAAATTGATTTTTTAATTAGGTATGGTGTTAATAACACTTTCGATGTGACTAATTTATATTTTTTGGATGCATGTGGTGATTTATTTGACTTGAGGACAAAAAAATTTCTTTTTTCAAAAAAAAAAGGGCATGATATGAACATTACAATCTAGGTCTGGGTCCATGACAACTATAAGATCCGTGAAATTTAATTAATTAAATAAATAAATAATTAATAAATGCAGATAGTGAGAGCCTTTATGGCATTGAATGTTGATGGATGTGATGTGGAAAAGTACTAGTTCAAATGGTTGTGGGTACTTAATTGTGTGAAAGGATTTGGGTTTAAGTCCTATGGATGCCAATTATGTGTTATTTAATTATTATCGTTTTAATAATATGATTGAGCATGTGGAATGATGAGATAATTATAAATTATATTAATCATCACAAAACATGAATTGGTTGAATGGTTATACATTGATTTGGCATTGGTATGGTTATGGGTTCAAACCTTGGTGAACCAAATTAAGTTTTCTTTTTGCTAAACTTGTTTTTGGCAAAAAGGAGAAGGGGTAGAAACCCTAGCAGCCACGTGAAGGCCCCCAAAGGGGCTGAAAAATAACTCCATAATGACCTTGAATGGCAATTACCATAGGCATTAAACCCAATTTTCGTTGAGTGAATCATTGAGGCAGATTTGAGGAGGACCAAGGGAGGCTATTGAAAGCAAGAGAGAATCTAGAGCCATTCAAGTTTTTTTAAGCAAAAGGAAACTAGGTTAGGGGAGTTTTACATGTTCTAATTTATGTTAAGCCAGAATCGCATGCTATACATTGTGAAAAATATGAATGTCATCTGTTTCTGCTTGAATTTTTGATTTTCTGGAAAATTTCTAGAAACCGCTTGGCGGGCTATGCATAGCCGCCAAACAGCTTATCATGTTTTGGTACTTCTGAGTTCCCGGGGAAGGAACCGTCTGGCGGCACATTCCCGACCGCTAGGCAACACATATTGATTCACTCATTTTTTTTCTGGGTTTGTATGAAGCGCCTAACGGTAGTGAGCGACCCGCCAGGCGACGCAAGCAAGTGTTGGCTCGAATTTAATGTTTTATGTGATCTGAGTTGTTTTGTTCGGAAAAAAAACTAAGTTTAATTGTTAAAGGATGTTTTAACGTCAAATGGCAATTGATTTCATGTTATAAGGCGTGTGATTGAATGGAACAATGAAATGATGCTCTTATGGTTGGGAAAATTGGGGTTTGTGGTTTAAGGAAGGTTCGTGGGGTTAATTGTACTGGAAAATGTTAATAGTGTAAGGGGAATGTGAATCTCTATGATGATGAGTGATTTCGAGTGAGCACTGGATGAAAATTACAAAGACGCGAGGTTGGGAGTTGTTGGGGTTTTCGAGGGTGCTGGAAAAATTCTGGGAAATTTCCAGAAGGCTAGGCACCGCCTGGCAGTACGCAATGAGCCGTCGGGCGCCATCGCAGTTTAAGTAATCTATGTGGCTGGAAAGTGCCTAGGAGGAACTGGGTCCGTGGAAATTAAGTTAATACTAAGTTATTTTTAAGAAACGTGATTGAACAGAGACATAGGGTGATTGATGTGTGAATTACACTAGGGAGAATTGGAATGGTTTATTGGTGCTGAAGGAAATTAATTATAATTAGATTGTGGTCGAGGTCTGAAATATCACCGTAATTGGTATAGGTTTCTATGAATATAATTAGACAAGTGGAGGATGATCTGAAAGTATATTGGACTAATTGATACTTAGATGAACCTAGGACATGTTTAATATTAAGGAAGGAAAAATGGTGTGGTGCTATTTTGGAGGAATTACTTAGGGTCCTATTGTTAAATAATAAGTGTAATTGCTTTGGGTTGATGCAACAATGAGAAGTGGTAGTAAGATTAGGTAGTTTTCTGTCTTTAGCCTAAGGTGGAGTATCTTGGTTGTTATTTAGTTAACTTGGAAGGGTGTGCATGATCTAGAGAGTGAATATGGCCTTGAGTTAATTGTGATATTAAGGAATAAGCACTGTGAGTGCATTGTGTTATGGTAGTGATGAATAAGGTTTACTTTAAGAAAACCAATTTTTGTACACTTGGATGGTTGGACATAGATGGAAGTAGGAAATTGGATAGTAAGTTAGCCACTAGAAAAGCGATTCAACTAGATTGGTGAAAGGCATCGTGAGTCTTGATGCTTGGATTGAAGAATCAAATATGTGCAAAAGTACACAGAAACCAGAACTGTGTAGGTACTGATACAGCGCTTGGCGGTGGGTTTAGACCGCCAGGCAATAGCGACAGCGATAGTGGGTGCTGGAACGAGTGCGCCTGGCGGTAAGGCTAGTCCCGCCAGGCGGGGTTTGCAACGTGGGTGTACGGGGTTTGCAACGTCACCCGCCAGGCGATCTGGAAGCGGCAGCGCCTGGCGGTACGTGTCCCTCGCCAGACGATTTTGCTGCTGCAGCCTTGGGTTGCTGGTTTTGCATGCGTGATCTACAAGGCTTTTAGGATACTTTAAAGGTCGGCTTGCTGGTGTTCCTTGAGTTGAGCTCGAAACGTATTCCTTGAGTTGAGCTCGGGATAGGGGTTAAACATGTGGCATTCCTCGAGTTGAGCTCGGAATGACATCCTTCGAATTGAGCTCGGGATGGCGGATGAACATGAGGAACCTTTGAGTTGAGCTCGGGTTGACGAGTGTTGCCGGTGTGAGTGTGCTGGTTGTGGCCTGTACGAATGGGTCCAGATAGATTGCCATCCTCAGTGTTTGGTTGACGAGTTTGGTAGTCTTGGGACGGTACGAACTATGTTCGTATTTGGGAACTCCACCTGGCGTTACGGTGTATGATTTGTAGCAATGGTTTCCCGCACGTACTCCATCGGTTGTGACCGATAGTATGGCAATAAGTCATCTTGAGGTAATCACTAGAAGATGTAGAACACGAATAACAGGGTTGTGGCCATGTGATATGGAATCAAATGAGGAAATTTCTCTTATGTGATTGTATAATATATAAATATAACTGTGTTTTATATATGTGTGTATATCTATATGTTTATTCGTTAAGCTCACCCTATCTGCTTGTGATTGGCGATAATCGTGTGTGCGGTACACGTGAGTAGATGATGTTGTTGTAGGTGGTTCTGGTGAGGCTTAGCCACGAAACAGGATAACTTGGAAAGCTTTTATATTTTATGATTTGAAATATTTGTAAACACTTATGAGATGCTTTTATATTATTTTCAGTTTTTATGATCTTTGGATTATTGGTTAATTTTTGGATGTTACAACAACCGATCCCTCGTTTAGATGGAAATTTAGGAAGATAAAAAACTAATTATTAAAATTAGTCAATTTTTACCTCAAACTTAAATATATATCACTTAAGAGTTCAGATTCTTTACTAACTTTTTATTTTGTATTGTCCTTTGTTGAGTATTAAAAATACACTGTGTTGATATTTTAAATATATTTTTAATATAGTATAAAAAATTAGCAGATAATCCAAATTCCTCGCTTAATCACCGACCTATATTAGTATTGTTTACTGTGTTATCATGATATTTTTCTTATATTTACATACAAGTGTAACAAAACTAAAGTGTATTAATCATTTGAAAATAAATGGAACAGATATAATATTTTAGTTATCAGATAGAGTATGTGAATTTTCTTTCCTAAAGTTCTTCCTTAAACCATTTAATCTTATCAACATTTTTTGTAATGCTTGGACAATTTTTAAGACTTATCAATTTTCAAGAGTTTTGCAATTATGTCCCAGTCTTAATTACATCTAAGTTTCATAGAAATATAAATTAAAACTCATCATTCTACAAATTTAAACTTAGAGAAACAAATATCCAAAACCAATTTTAGATTTACATGAATGCTTCTCTTACCCTGAACTTCACATGGAAGGTAGGCTTCTCCATTTATCCTTACAGAAATTCACATAAAACCACAATAATGAAATAAAGTAAAAAATAAAGTAGAAATAAAAAAAATTGCCCTAATTGAAATTTTTATGATTGAGCTTGATTCAAATTCATCTCAAGTCAAATTTTATATCTAGAAGCAAAAGAGAATATTTGTAAGGCCCAATTATTTCTGCCATCTTAATTTTAAAGGCTGCCAAATCTTTTGGGCCTAACTGGGGTTGACCCAATTCGATTTCTGACCTAAGTTACCCCAAAACCCTGACTTGTAACCACTCTTCGTGAAAACAGATTTCCACTCACCTCTTAGAGCAGCTGCCGTTGTCCTCTGCTAGGGTTTGGAGAAGTCGCAGTCTAGCAAGCTCAGCCTCATTCTTCCGTTCCGCGTAAGTCTCTCCCAACTCGAGCTCTATGTTCGTTTCGTTTCTTCTTTACGTCTTCAGTTAGAGCTTTCTAGTGAGCTCGTTTTAAACTTGTCCTACTGGTTTCAGTTCGTGAAGCCGTTCCTTGAGCTACTGTCCTTCGCCGCTCGAGTATCGGAAGCTCTAGCTAACATCTCCCAGGTACGGGAAGCTAGACCACTCGTGTGTGCATGATAATAAAAGTGTGGTTGTTTATCTGTGCGTGCTTAGAATTTTATTGAATGTATAACGACTCGTTTGTGTGATTGGTATGGATGTGTGCCGTATTTGGAGTCGCAGATGTCGAATAGTGGGGGAAACCTGTTATTTTCGCCCAGGCGGGCTAGTCTCGCCTAAGCGAGATCTACAGGTCCTCGCCCAGGGGTTTCCTCTCGAATACTCGCCTAGGCGAGTGGATGGTGTTTTGAGCGAAAGTCCATCTCGCTCAGGCGAGATGGCCTCGCCTCAGCGAGTCTTCGCGAAGCTCACAGGTTCCTCGACGCAGTCTCGCCTAAGCTAGAGCCCGCTGCTTGAGCGAGGGCATGCCCCTCGCTTGAGCGAATGTCTCTGGCTTGAGCGAGACCCGCTACGGGACGCGCTGTTCATCTCTGTTTGATGGCTGTGAACTGTTTGTGGTATGATTCCGCCCTAATTAAAGTATGAGACTTGTAAAGAACATGAACATCTTTAGATACTGAATTGTATGTATGATTTTGGTATGTGATGGGTATGAAACTTAAATGAAAGGGTTGGTACAAAAGGGACATGGTCGTGGTAATATGATACAAACCTGTATTCGTGCTCCAGCAGGAGTGAGCTTGTATTCACTTCGCCGTGGTATATGAATGAGTAAGATTTATGAAGGTTGATCTAAGGTTATATGTATGATGAGCATTCCTTTGATGTTGATTATGATGTAGTTCGTGTCAGTGCGTAATGCCTTGGAGTCTCTAGGTGAGACTCTTCAGGGCTGCGCTTCAGTGGTCGGGACATAATCCCATGGCCCTTGTTAGTGGGTGTTCATGGTGGTGCCCCATCTGTATAACTAGGTAAGGATTCAAGTTAAGGTTGCATCCTGACACTCTAAGGAGTCAGTTAGTCTCACTTAGAGCGGACTGAGTCCTGTGGTGAGAGTAGCAGGAGGCCTGAAATTCAGTAAGGGCTAACCTTGTGGTGAGGGAAATTCGATTCATTGTAACACTTGTAACACGTAGCTCAGGGTTCAGCAGAGGTATCCACCACAAGTGCAAGCATCCGCTGAATCTGACCAAGTTATACGTATCCGGATGAGTCGAGTCGAGTCGTAGTGTATTGATTGAAGAGTCTTAACATGCTTGGATGTTGTACTGATATTGGATGGTGAAAGTATGTTTAATTGTATGATAAAGATGTTGATTGGCTCTAGCTTACCCTTTTCTTGTTGGTTGCCTTGTATGTCGTGTTTCTATCTTTGCGATGATCATCAATTTATTGATGGGAG
>Ga0214544_1002573_pt1 | contig 38067 bp, 29 predicted proteins | sample CNSS3metaG_FD_160074 | JGI IMG/M metagenome (GOLD analysis project Ga0214544, IMG submission 160074) | Root nodule microbial communities from cowpea collected in UCLA plant growth center, Los Angeles, California, USA - CNSS3 | ecosystem: Host-associated > Plants > Roots > Nodule | place: USA...
GAATTAGTAAAAACAAAAATATCAATATATATATATATATATATATATATATATATATATATATATATCACAAAATTAACTGCATAATGTTTACAAATTTCAGTTCAAAGCTTTTTTATTTGTGTTTTGTGAGATCAAGACCTAACTAATCTTAAAAAAAAGTCAAGTTACTTGAAAAAAAAAAAGATAATAAAGTTAAATTGATGGACTTTTTTATCAATTCAAGCTCAGTGCATTGAAGAGGCAACAATAAAAAAACTTTGTACTTAACAAACTGATCTTAAAGAGATGGAAGCAAAAATATTTATATAACAAAATATATTAATTTACCTAAATATAAAACAAAATTTGGGGAAACCATCACCTTCCTAGGTCACAATGAAGAAGCACCACTGAACGTGCTAGTGAGTTAAGTGTTTGTTTTGTAGTGATGATAAATTACATGGAAACAAAATATATTTGAGATTTTTTTTTAACAATAATGGAAAAAACATATTATATATATATATATATATATATATATATTAATTTCAAATTTATTTTAATTTATACCTTTTATGTTCATTGTATATCATAAAGAAAAATTAAATTAAAAAAACTAAAACGGTGTTTTAAAATATATATAATAAATTATCTTGTAATACATACTGTACTTTTACGTATAATCAATTATCATAAATAAGATAATTGAAAGAAATAATCAATTAAATTTTATTATTTAAAATTTTTAGATGAATCAGGCAAAATAATCCACTATTACTAAGTATCGCAGATTATAGTTTTACGTGGATTTATTTATTTATTGTATATTTATGGAGAAATAAGTTTTAAACAATTAAAAATCATCTCTACCTATTTTTAAGCAACTTAATGGATTCATTATGAATTTTGAGAGATTTTTTAAAGATTTTATTTATTTTTAAAACTTAATAATGATAATAATAATAATAATAATGAGAATAATAATAACGACAACAATAAACAAATAACAATAATTATTATTATTATTTTGAATAAAGAGATATCGGAAACAAAATTCTTAAACACATCTAAATAAGTAATTATTTAATTGAAGAAAATATAACTAACTATTTTCTTAATTTTCTTTTGTTAAAAGTAATGGACTAATTACTTCCATCTTATGCGACCTTGCATACATTATAAAAGTCAAGACGTTAGTATTGTTTTGCTTCATAAGTTTTAGGGTAAAAAGTAAGAAGTAACTTTTTATTTTTAATAAAATAGCTATGGGATTTTCTAGTAATAAATAAGTAGAGGTGTATCAGTTAAAAAATAGCTAAAACATTGCAAAAGTAATATAAAATAATTAATATTGTTTTAAATTTTAAAATATTGATAAATATAAAATAATCCAGCATTAAAAAAGAATAGAGTATTAACTCAAAGCGTAATTAATACGTTATATTGTTAATAATATGTTGCCAATTGACTGGACGGGAAGGGGTTTAAGTCCCATTAAGATAAATATCTCACAACATTAAGAAATAAATATTCAACACAATGAAAAAGAAAAATTAAAATTATTGTAAAATGTGCTTAAAATATTAAATACTAATTTTAAAATTAAGTAAAAATTAAGATAAAAAATATATTTAATAAAAAGAAAATCAATTTTAGAAGGAGTACTCTGTTAATGCACTTTAATCATTGTTTTTCCATGGATCTGAAGTGAAACTAACAGAGAATGGTGATAAAATTGATAATTAAAAAGTGGGAAATAATAGGTGTTGAGAATCTTGTCTTGTCGTCAACACTAGTCGGTAACAGACATGGATCTACGAACCATTCCACATCTTCTCTCTGTTCTTTCTCCTTAGCTTCTTCACTTTCATTCCTCAAAAAGACACAACACAGAGGAAGTGAAGTCACTACTTCCTCTGTTCCATGTTCTGTCGCCGCTGTTTCTCCAAACAAAAAACACAAAAATGAGAACCGATTATTTGAAGCAGAACCTTCCCTTCCCCCACAGAAACATCTTCCTCAAGTTGCTCCTCACCCTCTTCTTCGTAGGCCTCGCTTTCCGTATTCTCTTCTTCCACTCCCTCTCCTCGCAGATTTCCCCTGTTCTCGAATCCCCATTTCCTCAAAAAGACATCTTATCACAGCCCCACGATCCTCCTCGCACTGAAGCTCTCTCACAACCAGTTTCCGAACCTCCACCTGTCGTGGAACATGTTCCCGAACCTCCACCTGACCTGGGACGTGTTCCCGAGCCTCCACCTGTTCTAGAATTCGTTTCCGAAACTGAAGATCAGCTTTCTCCCACAGAATCAGGTGAGTGGTGGGTTCTTTTTGTGTTAACCCCTTTGTCAGAACAATATTCGCACGTGCGTTTAGATCTACAACTCTGATATTCGTGGTCATGGCTAATTATGGCACCATACCAAGCTGAATAGCTATCTGTGTTACATTAAGTAGATGGGCTTACTTTTTATGTACTTTGAGTCTAGTTTTTACGAATTAGAAACCAGATGTAACTTTTAGAATAGTTAATCAGATGAAAGAAACAAGTCAATGCTGGAGTCAACTAGCACGAATAGGTTATTTTAACTTAGTCGGTGGTGGTGTAGAGTTTGAGGTCTCGCACACATGTTGTTTAAATTTTTGAATAAGCTGGTTGGATTGTGAATGTGTGGTTCTGAGTTGAGCTTGATTGAATGCAGAACAATGTGATTACTTTAATGGGGATTGGGTCCGGAATCCGTCTGGTCCAGCTTACACCAATGAAAGCTGCGACCTTATTGAACCTCCTCAAAATTGCTTGAAGAATGGAAGACCCGACAGAGAGTTTCTGTATTGGAGGTGGGCTCCTAGACACTGTGATTTGCCTCAGCTTGATCCAAAGAAGTTTCTCAACATTATGCGGAACAAAGCCTGGGCACTCATTGGTGATTCCATTTCCCGCAACCATGTTCAATCCCTGCTTTGCATTCTCTCCCAGGTATGTATTACCATATCATTAGGTCCAAATGTTGCTTTCCCTTTTGTTCGATTGTTTCTATGAGGATCAGACAACTGCTTTTGGAACCTAAGTTTTTCTGTGTTGGACCAGATCTTGTTTCTGGTTCCAGTGTCTAACCTTGGAGGTTGGATTTATTTACTCTGAAAATTAAAATGAAGAATCTGTTGATGTATGCTTCTGTTTGGCTGCACTTGTTTGCGTAAATAAATCATGTAGTAGGCCTGAGTACTAGGAAGTTATATGTTTACAGTCACTTATAGGCATGAACCTATGATTTAGTGCATGAGAGTTAAGTAAAATCTTTGTTTTTTACTTCCAAGCTCTGTTGAAATTGCATCAGAATCTAGTGTCTTGTAGATTTGGATACTATACAAATATTTGAAAACGTTGTTCAATTCATCCACAATAGCGTCATTTTGGTTTACAAGGCTTGATTTGAACTTCCATTGGAACGATTATTGATTTTGGTAAAGAAGTCCATGCACCTATGGTTGCAACTATAATTTTGTTAACATAAGCTGTAATATAATCTTAGTAGGTTGGTTTTTACCTGCTCAATCTAACAAAACCGATTTGTAACACAAGGTTTATATCCCACTGATATACTATAATTTGTCGATGGATCTCCAACACTTATTCTACTCCATGGTACATCTTGGTTTTCTTAACTGTCGGTACTAGAAAATATGATCACAATGCTACAGAGTATAATGTATTTTAGAAATTATTGTGGCCTATATATACATATATACTGGTGTTATTCTCGGGAACCATTGGAAGAGGAGTGATTCACACTTCACACGAACTATTTTGTCCTTCAGGTGGAACAACCTGTCTTAGTCTACCATGATGAGGAATACAAGAGCAAAAGCTGGAACTTTCCCTCGTACAACTTCCGTATATCAGTGATTTGGTCTCCATTTCTTGTGGAAGCTGCTATATTTGAAGACATAAATGGAGTTTCGAGTTCTGAAGTGGAGTTACATCTTGACAAACTGGACAGTAAATGGACGGATCAATACCAGGACTTCGATTACATCATTATTTCAACAGGGAAATGGTTTCTGAAATCTGCAATCTACTATGAGAATGACACCATCTTAGGTTGCCACTCCTGTCCCAAGAGGAACCTGACAGAGCTGGGATTTAACTTCGCATACCGCAAAGCCTTGAAATCTGTGATGAACTTCGTAGTTTCTTCAGATCACAAAGGGATGGTTTTTTTCAGGACATTCACAGCGGATCATTTTGAAAACGGGGAGTGGTTTAGTGGGGGAACTTGCAATAGAACAGCACCGGTCAAAGAAGGTGAGATGGAAAGAAAATATCTGAATCAGATGCTTCGTGACATAGAGTTAGATGAGGTTGGAAAAGCAGCATCTGAAGCTTCAAAAACTGGTGTGAAGTTTAAGGTTGTTGATTTTTCTGCACTCTCACAATTGAGACCTGATGGCCATCCTGGTCCATATAGGCAATTTCAACCATTTGCAAAGAACAAAAAAGCTCAAGTTCAGAATGATTGTCTGCATTGGTGCTTACCTGGTCCAATAGACACTTGGAATGATATAATAATGGAGATGATTGTGAAGGGGTGAGAAAAAGAAAACCAGTTAAATTCCCCCATACATTTGTGAATATTGAGTGAATTGTTACTCTGATTCTTGATATTCATATTTATACAGAAGGATGATGGAGATTGAAGACAAATATATTGAATGTAGCAAAAGAGACTCTAAATATTAGTTTATAGTTAATTTTGATATGCAAGTGCATGAGCATGAAAAATCCCTTTTTGTTTAGTATTTATTTATTTATTCCTATTCAGAAAATATATTAAATTGTCCTCGAGATGCTGTTTTTCATGTTGTTTGGTCAACTGTTTTTGTAGATTTTTCTTTTGTCTTGGCTTGAGGGTATGTTAGTTCCACATTCTAAGAGGTGAAAACTTGTGGATTTAATTAATGACTTAATCATCAATTTAATCTGTAGATATGTAAGGGCTCTTTGTTTAGTCATGAATAAAAAAAATTAATCTATAATATGTATAAAGAAATTAAGCCTCTAATATTATTGTTCCATAACAAGATGGTTCCTCATCTATTGTCAAATTAATATTTCAAAACATATGTTAATGGTATGACTTTTTACTAAATTATGGTCATAATGTAATTGATTATATATATTTTTTATTTTATTTTTATGATGATAATAATAATGATAGAAATGTTAATAAAAAATATGACTTTTTTAATAAAAATATTTATTTTCATTCTCTTTTTCACTTTCTTTATTTCCAATCAAAAAAAAACATATATATATATATATATATATATATATATATATATATATATATATATATATATATGGATATAAATAAATTACTTTATTAATGATTTTATCTCTGGATTATGTAACTATTTCTTTACTATTATATAAGGTATATCTATTTTCTTTTTCAATTATATTCTTTAATAAATAACTTTTTTAAACTAAAATAATTATTTTGTTCATTTTATCCTTTTAAGTAATGGATTCTTAAACTAAAATAATTATCATACTCATTTTAGTTATTATTTTTTAATAATTTTAATTATTATTTTTTAAATTTGATCTTTTTTAAAATTAATAATTTTTGAAACTAAAATAGCTATCTAGAATAAAAAACTTACCTAAAAAATGATTTCAATAAAATTATGAAATTTATTTTTATAGTTATAGCTTTTTTAATTTTTATCATAAAAAAATATAAAAAAAATAAATACACTTTGTAACGTATATGCATATATTTTCGTTAATGAATAACTATTTAAATTCAAATAAGTAAGTACTAAAAAGATAAAATTGAAAAATAAATTTTATTATAAATAGTTATTTTAATTCTAAAAATACTTATTGACTAGGTCAAATTAAAAAAAAAATCATATATACAGAAAATGAAAATTTCTTTTATTAATGTTAATTAAAAATGCATGCGTTTTACTTTTTTTTATAATAATAACAATAATAAAACTATTATTATAATTATGAAATTAAATATATAAAATTTTTATAATTTTATTGTAAAAATTATTTTAAATTATTATTTTTTAAAAAAAACTGTTAATTCGAAAAAATTATTAAATTTAAAAAATAATAATAAAATTGATAAAATAATTATTTCAAAAATAAATTTAGAAAATAAATCTACATATAAGAAAAAAGAATCTCATATAAATTAATAAATTAATAATATATACTAAACATGTCTATGTGTCTATGGATAAATAACGTGAAAGGTGAAATTTTAAACCACAAATAATTTTTTTCTGTTAAAAAGGTCGTGAATAAATCTATGATTATTTTTTTCTCTGTAAAGGTCGTGATTAAATATACGATTAAATAAAAGAGAGTGGTGTCGGCCATAAATATTAGGACTCAAGTCGTGTGGATAAGATTTATTTATTTTTTTGCCTTTTAATATTCTCAAAGTTTTGAGTTTTGTCGCTGTATAATTGATTAATTTATTTTCTTAATTTCATAAATTTGAAAAATAAAATAATAAAATATAAAAGCAATCAAAGCTTGTCATAGAAATGAAAATAAAAGTAATGTTTTCGGAATATAGAACAAATTATATACAAGACTTCATTTTTAAGAAAATAAACTCATCTTGACAAGTCTCGTAAATGATTTATAACAACAAAAGAGTACGTTGGTATTATTTTCACTAACAGCCATTCATTTCAAAAGTTCAAATCCAAGCAGTAATGTAATTTCAATTTATAAGTTTTATGTGTATTATAAGAATTAGTTACCTTACTGGTTTAAAAGTATCCTTTAATAGTTATTAATTATGTGGATTTTCAGAAATTCAAAATATCCCCAAACATGGTAAAAACGGTCAAATAATTAAAGCAGAGGCACCCCTCTTTCAAATTTGAAAATTCCTACCGTTGCTCCAGTTATCCTACATAAGACCTTGTTCACTGTCCAAAATAAACTCACTGTTTAGAACAATTCTTCAGAAAAAAACTCTTAAACGCTGTTCTTTTGCTTCATCGATGGGTGACACAGTTGTTCCGGTAGCCACAAAGAGGGGGAGGGGCAGAAAGGCCCTGAAGGAGAAAATCCCATCAACAAACGAGGTCAACATTATCGCCGGAAAGGTTTCTGAGTCTCCGGCGAGTCCAATTTCAGCCTCGTTGAAACAAGATTCCAAGAAGCAGCAATCTTTCGAGAAAGAATTGCTCGAGATGCAGGAAATGTTGCAGCAGATGCGCCTCGAAAAGGAGAAGACCGAAGAGCTTCTGAAGGTTAAAGACGAGGCTCTGAAGCAGAAGGACGCAGAGCTCGAAAACCGTGGCCGTGAACAAGAGAAGCTTCAAGTTGAGCTGAAAAAACTGCAGAAATTGAAGGAGTTTAAACCAACTATGGTGAGTTCAGTTCATCTCTCTGACGGATGCTTAAATTTTATCACGGTCTTCAAATATGTTTAGGGTTTCATCGGGATCACTGATCTTGTAGACATTATGTTTGTGTGATTGCAAATCTTTTTTAAAGGTTTGATTTTTTTTTATTTCCCTGTGTTTTCTTTTATTTATTTATGTGGGTGTTTCTGTTCTGTGTGTGTAGAATTTGCCTGTGATGAAAGATAATGAAACAAAGAAGGACAAGAAGAAGAAAACAGGCTCTGAGAAGAAAAGGCCTTCCCCACCTTATATTTTGTGGCTGAAAGATCAATGGAATGAGGTAAAACCAAGTTATTATGTGGAATAATTTTTTTTTATTTCCTTCTTTCATTTGTTAGTTTCGCTTGAATTCAATGGTTCAATGGTTTTAATGTATGCTGCAGATAAAAAAGACGAACCCAGAGGCAGAATTTAAGGAAACTTCTAACATGTTGGGGGCTAAATGGAAGACTGTGAGTGCAGAGGAGAAGAAGCCTTATGAGGAGAAATATCATGCTGAGAAAGAAGCTTATCTGCAAGTGATTGCCAAAGAAAAGCGTGAGAGTGAGGCAATGAGGTTGTTTGAAGAGGAGCAGAAACAGAGGACTGCCATGGAATTGCTTGAACAGTACATGCAATTCAAACAAGAGGCAGAAAAAGACACCAAGAAGAAGAACAAGTAAATTTTAAAAACTCCCTCTTAGACCATTTACAATGCTGTTTGTGCATATTACACTTCTCTTCGTACCTTGTCTGGTTAGTGATGTTCGAATTGCATTTTCCCAGGAAAGAGAAGGATCCTTTGAAACCAAAGCACCCCATGTCTGCTTATTTCTTGTTCACCAACGATAGGCGTGCAGCTCTTATTGCCGAAAACAAAAATTTCTTGGAGGTAATTGCGTGTACTTTTTCTCCCATTTCTTGTTCATTAACCATCACTCTTTCTAAACAAAACAAAAAACATAAATTGTTGCTTCTTTTATTCAGGTTCCTAAGATCACAGCCGAAGAGTGGAAAAACATGACAGAGGAACAAAGGAGACCCTATGAAGAGGTTTGTTCATTTGGTCTCTCAACTCTAGTGATTATTTATTTATACAGGCATCGATTTCTTACAAATAATTTGTGTTGTAACCCTCAGATGGCAAAGAAGAACAAGGAGAAATATGCTTTGGAAATGGAGGCTTATAAGCAGAAGAAAAATGACGAGGCTGCACATCTCATGAAGGAGGAGGAGGAGCATATGAAACTTCAGAAACAAGAAGCCTTGCAACTGCTGAAGAAGAAGGAGAAAACTGATAACATAATCAAGGTATTTTTATTTTTCTTCTGTTCTCTTTCAGTTTCAAATTAAACCCTTGTCATTATACTAATGCTAACCCACCCTATCATGGCCAGAAAACAAAACAGAATCGTCAGAAGAAGAAACAGAACAAGGAAGACAAGAATTCTGATCCAAACAGGCCTAAGAGGCCTCCATCATCGTTCATCCTATTCGGGTAACTTCAACTTGCAAGTTAAACTAAATTGACAAAGTATTGTATATGGTGTTGTAGAAAGTTGAAATTTTGTTCTCTGCTCTCAGCAAAGAAGCAAGGAAAACTTTACAAGATGAAAGACCAGGAATCAACACATCAACCCTTAGTGCACTTGTCTCGTTGAAGTGGAAGGTATGTATTGCACCATATCTTGTTTGTATTGCACCATATCTTGTTCCACAATCAATATAGGTTTTGCTTAGAACAATCATTCAATTTGATTTTGTTATCATTGATTAGGAACTGAGTGAGGAAGATAGGCAATTCTGGAATAGCCAAGCATCTGATGCAATGGACGCGTACAAGAAGGAGATGGAGGAATACAACAAATCTCTTTCTGCAGTTGCAAACCAGGAGCTGAAAACTGAAGAATAAATGTAGAAAAAAAAAATCTCGTAGTGCATGTTCAAATTATATTGAATATGCTTATCTTGAAAGTTTAGTCGTAAATCTTGTTGTCACCCGTAATTTTCTTTACACGAGTTGTAAAGAAAATGGAACAATCATGTCTGGTTCATTTTTAGATTTAAAAGTACTACTGCCAATTTCTCTTAACTTCATTTTGTTATCCTAATCATGTTTACAAGCTAACTCTATTCCAAGAATCTCTTAAAATATTTTTAACATAAACAAAATGCAATTAGAAGTTGTTTGCATCACTCATGTGGAATATCTCTTTCCAAAGCAACGCATTTATTTAACATTATTTGTTGACACTGAAGAGTTGTTATCTGAGCAAGGAAGCCTTTTCAACAAACATGAGCCATAAATGCTAATAACACCTTTGACTTTTCCAGAGTGTTGTCGTGTGTAGTGCCTCTTGAATGCAATTCATTGTCTTTTATGGTCACCTCTGAGTATCTTGTGTAAGATGATGTATCTGGGCTGCGCCTACCCAGATGCCTATTTACAAACAAATAACTTTTTTTTTTTTTTTGCATTTTTTTGTGATGTTTTTTTTAGCATCAAATGTAGACTCTTTTCTCGGTTTTCAAAGAGACCAATCTTTTTGTCAAATCAAACATCTATATTCACACTGTGTGACAACTTGGTTTGATGTGGTTCATTTGTGGAGAAGTTGAAATGAAGAAATAAGAAAAAGTTGTTCAAAGTTGGATAGACCGAGATGGGTGGCTTGATGAACGTTTTCGGATAAACTATTTAATTTAAAAAATAATAATTCCTGAGCATAAAAATATATCAACACTTACTTAATATTTATTTAGAGTGAAAATAAATAAATAAATATATATTATTGTTTTTAAATTTTTTGAATCTGAAAGACGACAGATTTGGAAAGTGTGTACACAACAACAAACACAAGAAATTCTCCGTCGTCGGTGTCAAAATATGCTTTATGAGGAAATCGAAAGAAGGCGTGCAACCCAGTTTTCATACACCTCAATCATTGAAAATAGAACTTAGATAAAAACTTTATTTGTTATTTATTGGATTAATATAATGTAAATGACACCTTACAAATTACAAATTGAGTTTAACAAATACACACTTCTACATATTTTTAACAAACACAATAAAAGGCTAATGTTTATAATATATTTTTTAAAACACAGGACCCATAAGTCTAACTGTATATTTATTTATTATAAACTCTTCTTACCCACATTGATAGAAGGTGAACATTTTCCTTTTGTTGTCATTGTGATATCAATTAATTAAGCATTACATATCTTAATTATTAATTGTAGAGTTATTGAAATATAGAAATACATTGGAGATTGAATCTAATTAATATAAAATTTAAATTATTAATTACTTTTTTAATTACCTAACAAAATTACTTTTAAACTTTCTAAAAATAAATTACTCTTAGGATAGAAATATTTTTGGTAATTGAAAAATATTCTGCAAAGACTCCTCGAGCAATTATTTTTAACACTAGTTAACTTTGAATTCAAAATGTTGTAAGATTCAAGAGAAATATGTTTTTGCAAAAGACAATTTGACATTCAAATTGAGATGTGCGTTAACAAACAATAAATATTATGATAATAAATGTAATTAATTTATCTCATAAATAGTTATTTATAATATATTTATTAGCTTTTACCCTAATTAGTTTAATATTATGGTAACATGTTTTAGTTCTTCTCTTCACCATAATTTATTTCTGTGTTCCAACATAAAATGGTATTAACTTAAGATATCTAAGTCATCTAGACATAATTTAATTGTCAAATATTGGAGATAAGCAGAAATCATCTCAGGTTAAATAGTCAAGATATTTTATAACATGTACAATACAGTAATTATTATGGTTTATAAAAAAATAATATTAATATATAATTATCTTTTTACTTTATAAATTTAAAATTTATAATAATCTCTTCAAAATTAATTATGCATAATTTTAATAAATACATATAACAATTAATAAATATCAATCACAAATTCAATTATTTTAACTCAAAAAAATTCAAATAATATTATTTGATTTAAAATTTTATATTAAAATTTTGGTTTTTTATTGTAAAAAAACAAAATATATCCTATTTCATTAATTAGTTTTTGGTCCCTTAATTTTAAGTGAATTTTGGAATTAGTCCATTTTGAAACTTTGAACCAATTTAGTCCTTCATCTTTTGAAATACGTGGATTTAGTCCTTTTAATCAAATTTTGTAAAGTTTATTTGACATTTCAAGTGTGTTTTACAATAGTATTTGACTTAACATTAAAGCAAAAATGTGTCAAACAGTATAAACAACTCAAATACAATCCTAATATGCGTACGAAATATCAAATAAACCTAACAAAATTTGATTAAAATGACTAAATCCACGTATTCCGAAAGATGAAGGACTAAATTGGTCCAAAGTTTCAAAATGGAGACTAATTCCAAAATTCACTAAAAGTTAAGGGATCAAAAACATATTTAACCCCATTAATTAATATCCTATTTAATTAATTTAAAATAATAGGATAGCAACTAACCTAATATATATACCGATCCACACTCACGTATAGCTTTCATTTTCCTTCTTCCTTAATTAATAACTCACGGCCAGTTCATCCATGACGGAACCACCAAAAGCCGATATCCATAACCGCCACGACGAGGATGCAGACGCCGGAGCTGCTTTCGTTCTCCAATCCAAAGGTAAACAACTCCGATTCAACAACCATTCACATCAGAACTCATGAATTTAAATGGTTTTGCGTTAATCGAAAGTAGCCACCACATTCATGCATGGCTGATAAAGTCTCCGAGAAATCACCAATTGACAGGTCAGTGGTGGCACGCCGGATTCCACCTAACGACGGCGATCGTAGGACCAACTATTCTGACTCTGCCTTACGCGTTCCGAGGATTAGGGTGGGGACTTGGATTCTTAGGCCTAACGACGATGGGAGTGGTTACCTTCTACTCCTACTTCCTCATGTCCAAAGTTCTCGATTACTGTGAAAAATCTGGTCGCCGACACATCCGTTTCCGAGAGCTAGCCGCTGATGTTTTAGGTGATTAATTTACGAGAATTTCTTTGACGCAATTTTTTCTAGAATTTTATTCTTTTAATTGATTAATCTTGTCATCGCCAAGTCTTTATTGTTTCTCAGTCATTTTCCTTGATTCCGGAGCTTTTTCTCCTTCCTCAGTTATTCTCTTGTTGACTTCTTCAATAATAATTAATTATTAATTATTTTTAAATCACTTTTCCGTTGAGATGTTAAACGTTCACTTCACATGTATTCTATCTCTCTCTTTTTAATACTTCTTTGAAAGTTATAAATGAATGGAGGTTAAGCACTAATGGGTTTGAGCTAACTATATAAAATAAATGTGATACCGTTTCTTATTTAAAATTGTAAAATGAAATTTTTTTATTTTTTATTTATTTATTTATTTTTATTTATTTTTTTATCCGCAAAAGAATTTTCTTCATATATGTTGTACAATCTCTTAATTTTTAATAATAATCTTTGCTTGAAGTGTGAGTTTCTTGATTAAAATGTTAATTTATGTACAAACCACACATTTTAATTTAAGTAAAGAGAGGTTTGTGACAAATTTAAAATGATCTTAAAGGTGAACTGATATAGGAGTTTTTTTAATTCTTATATTTTGTCAGTTTTATTCTTTATATTCTACATCATGGATTTCTCTCTCTTTATGGGATTTCTTTTTCTCATTGTTAGAAATAAATTTTCTTTTACACTAATTTAAAATATCTTTATTTCTTGTTGAATTTTGAGACATTAAAAAAAGGAGAAATATAATTGATTGTAATATTATGTTGACCATTATTACATTATTAGATATATTTAATATTTTGTAAGCAAATTAATTCAGTTTTATAAAAAGTTTAATATATATTTACTTAACGGTATGATATGATATAGATAATTATAACTTTTACACGTCATTTGACATTTATGATACACTTGTTGAAACATTAATGATTAAATAAGTTTAGTTTGATAGTTTTCGGTCAAATGTTTTCCTTTTCTTTCTTATTTTAATTTTGAAGACAGATAATACATTTTGGTAACTTTTTTTTTCTTCTTATTTAGTATTTACCAAGGTCTTTTGTTTTTATTATTTGGCTGCGAAATTTCGGGCTATATCTGGTTATTTTACACAAATTTGTACAAATAATTTGTGCTCACAAAATACTTGTGGCCCGAATTTGTACACCCATCCCAGATTTAGTTTGGTGGGATATTTATCTTTTGGATCAATTGAAATTTCTGTATGAAATTAAATCAGAAAATTTAAGATAATAGTGTCTACATTTTTTAAATGAAATTTTACTCTGATTCTGTTTCACTTGTATATCATTTTTTGTTCTTTAACTATGAATACTTTCCAAAGCCATATATTCATCCCTTACAGACTCATATATTTTTTATTACTCAACTTAATTCCTTTCATTTTTTCGCAAAAATAAAGCAACACATGTTATACCTCGGAAAATAATGTATGAGGAGTTTTTTTTGTCTTCTTTGTATCTTTTTATTCCTCAAAATAAAAACTGATACTATTTTCTCAGGTTACATCATAGGTGTATGTAAGGTTTATATTTTATGCACTTTTTTATTAATTTTTGTAAGATTATAAAACAAGTATTAATTTGTAACAGGGTCAGGATGGATGTTTTATTTTGTAATCTTTATTCAAACGGCAATCAACACTGGCGTTGGCGTTGGAGCAATCTTGCTTGCGGGTGAATGCCTTGAGGTTATATATTTATTATTATATAAAGAAATTATAAAGACTACACCGATGAAAGCAACTGCTTATAATTATGTATACCTGTGTTATTATATATAATAGTATTAAGAGTTTCGTTTACTCCCATCTGATTACTCTTTTATGCCTCTTTTCTTTCGTGTAACCTATCAATAAGTGCTGATTACTCTTTTATGCCTCTTTTCTTTCGTGTAACCTATCAACAAGTTCTCACTTATTGATTAGACATTGTACTTAAAACATTGTAAGTTGTGAACTATTTTGGATTTTTTTTGAGCTTTCCTAACTCGTACATAAGTTATTGAACTGATCCAAACTTCCAATATAAAAATTGTACCGTCTAAAGTGTTAAGAGGATGAGTCGTCATGGAAATTTCCACTCAGAACTTAAACTCTACCTAACGTAACGTAACCATGGTTGGGTCTAGCCGAATTGTTGAGTTACAGTGAGTAGTGACAAACTGAAACTGGCCAAGAGGGTAGTCAATGAGAAAATAACAAAGTTTCAATGAAGGAAGAGAGAGAAAATGGAAAGATACAAATTCAATAATAGCAAATTATTGAACTGCTTTTTTCACAAGTTAGGCTAGGAGTTAAGTGCAGTGCAAACGCAACAGGGAGATAATTGTGATTTGTTGAGTCACGCATTCTGCTCATTGAAACATTGAAATTTTGCTCACACGTCATAATGATACGCATTTTGGCCTGGACCGATAACTCTAGAATAATCTTTTTCTTCTGCATTATCTTTTAGTGTTACTGCTTATTGCTTTAAGAGAATATGATTATTTGGAGTATTAAATATCCGTGTCAACTGTTAAAGTATTTCATTTTTCTAATTGTTAACTTGAAAAATTTATTGACTTTTTTTTTTGGTCGTGGAAGATCATGTACTCCAATGTTTCAGTTCATGGATCCCTCAAATTGTACCACTTTATAGCAATGGTGACAGTGGTGATGATAGTTTTATCTCAGCTTCCTTCTTTCCATTCCCTGCGACACATCAACTTTTGTTCACTACTTTTCGCCCTTGGCTATACCCTCCTCGTGGTTGTTGCCTGTATTCATGCAGGTATATTCTCTTTGAGTTAATTTGACACAATTTAGAATTTGTTGTCAAATGCTAACTAGACAATAATAGAGTTTTTAACTAAAACATTGCTGAATGTTTAATTTCTCACAAACTCAAAGGTTATGAAGTTAACAATTCTATGTTACAGGTACGTCAAAAAATGCCCCTCCAAGGGACTATTCTTTAGAACCTAAGAAGTCTGCAAGGGCTTTCAGTGCCTTCACGTCCCTCTCCATACTTGCAGCAATATTTGGGAATGGCATATTACCCGAGATACAAGTATCTAATGTTCCTCTTTCTAAGTTTAAATATTTTGTTTGAATGTTTCATTGACCTTGTCATTGCAAATACACAGGCAACTCTGGCTCCCCCTGCCACTGGGAAGATGGTAAAAGGCCTTATTATGTGTTACACAGCAATTTTTGTGACTTTCTACGCTGCAGCAGTTTCTGGATATTGGGTGTTTGGAAACAAATCCAGCTCAAACATTTTAAAGAGTCTGCTACCAGATAGTGGACCTTCTTTGGCCCCAACCTGGGTTCTTGCACTTGCAATCATCTTTGTTCTTCTTCAGCTCTTTGCCATTGGCCTCGTAAGCTCCCCCACACTTCTCTGTAATGAAATTTCATGAACAAAACTGTCATGAGCAAAGGTTTAACAATGTCTGTCCCACAGGTTTATTCTCAAGTTGCTTATGAGATAATGGAGAAGAAATCAGCTGATGTGAGGCAGGGGATGTTTTCCAAAAGAAACCTCATTCCTCGGATCATTCTCAGAACAATTTACATGATATGCTGTGGGTTTTTGGCAGCCATGTTGCCGTTTTTTGGAGACATCAATGGTGTGGTTGGTGCTATTGGTTTCATCCCTTTGGATTTCATTCTGCCAATGCTTCTGTACAACATGACATACAAGCCTCCAAAATCATCCTTAACTTACTGGATCAACCTCTCAATTATAGTGGTGTTCACGGGTGTTGGAATCATGGGTGCATTCTCTTCCATAAGGAAATTGGTTCTTGATGCCAACCAGTTTAAGCTATTCAGCAGTGATGTTGTGGATTGACCAAAAGTTCTTTCAATTTGTCAAACATGTAACATACACTAATCTCATGAGAGCTTGTAAATTTCAAAATAACGAACAGAAGTTTAAGAAGAATCCATTCCCAGCGGTGGTTTAGAATGTGCAACAAAAATGTGGGAAGGAAAACAATGGTTACAAAAAGAAAGGACCTTAATCTTATAATGTTATCGGGCTACAAAGCCCAACTAGCATGTCCAGTAAAATCAGAGTTGGAGATGAAAATTGTTAGTATTCTTATATGGGTACATTTTTCAAGATCCAATCAACGGAATCACCTTGCAATCTGTTTATTTGGTTCTGTGTTTGACCTACAAGATTTGCGAACTCGTTACAAATTTTGTAGAGTTTGATTTTGTGCATAAATCACGTGAAAAGTAAAATATTAACTCGTTAACGAAAAGAATTATGTTTAAAAACTTCAATGCATAGTGCTTAATATTGACAAATTATGAGTTAATGTTTTGTTCTGTTAACAAATATCAATGCAAAAAGCCTTTACACTGTCAACTAATGTATTCTAATAAATATTTAAGAATTTATATCTAATTTCAAACTTTCATAATATTTAGAGTTATACTGCATTACATTTTTTGTTTCAATTTAGTCTTCTATAATTTCCTAAGGATTTATGAAAAATAAATAATTGATTTTTTGATAAAATATCTAATTCGAACAGGTATTAGAAAAGATTCTATTCAAATTCTTAATTTGAGATATAGAGGAGGCGTAAGTATTGATTGAGTTATATTCTTAATTTGACTTCTGAAACGCTATTTTTGATTTTTTTAGTTAACATTAACTCAAGTGTTTACATATGAGTTAAATATTAATAGACCATAAATAATTCGTGTACATGTGCGTACTTTAACAACTCGTATGTTAGTGTATGTATTTTAATAACTTGAAAATAATTCAAGTATATATCTTTGTGTGTATTAATTAGTAACAACAAGTTTCATGTATTTAATTAGATCAAACCTTAATTTTGAAGTTAGATTGTTTAAACATGAGATAAAGTTTAGTAACACTTTTTTAATTCCTCACGAATTAAATAGCATTGGTTGACACAAGCAACAACTTTTTATGTCATTTAATTAAGTAGTTTTAAGATACAAATTATTTTAATGTTAATTGCCTGACAAAGTTAATTACTGCATTCAACAATAAATCATCATCAAACATTAAAAAGAAACATACCTAGTATTTTCTATTGTTTGTACATTCTAAATTATTTGTAACTGAAATCTAACGGTATAACTATGGCAGGAATTCAGAGTCTAAACATCCGAGCTCATATCAATAGGAAAACTAAGTGATCGATATTAATATGATAACATTTAACTTATTCACATCATTTATACACTTTTACTTGAATATTAGTTGAGAAATATATTTATAACCTTAAATAAATTTAATAAAATTTGATTAAAAAAATTAAATTTTAAAATTTTAAAAAATAAAAAACTAAATTAATCTAAAAATTTAAAACTAATTTCAAATTTTACTCAAAATTAAAATTAATCCTAAGTTCATAAGATATTTTATCGACTTAAACATAAAAAAAAAAATATTTCTTCCATTAATCTCCCATAAAAGTGATTAAAGGATTAAAAGTAACCTTCTACTAAAATAAATATCCATGAGCATGACCTATTTAGTTTTTTACTCAAACCTAGCCAACTGCACTTCATGTCAGAATTATTTAATCCTAGTCAAACTTCAAATTAAATGAAGTTCCTATTTCACGTTCAGTTGTTGAGATTAATTATTACTTTCCATGCCACATTTATCACGAATTCATATACACCTGGAAACCGATAACTGCGTTTTGCATCTTTCCACGTATGCTTAAAGGTTATTGCGTACTCTACCTTCTTAACTCGATATCGTGGCCATTTCAGATTTCAACTCCCAAAAACAACCTAAACTTGATAATATCTTAATTAACAAAAAACAAAAAGTATAAGAAGATATCAGTTTTCTTTTTCTTTTTAGTAAGTCAAAGATTAGGGTTGTTAGCTCAAACTTCTATATTAACTTTATGCATTGTAGTGTATCAAAACTAAATTATTCCACCAAAGATCCCGAGAAAATATATCATAGAAACTCAACGATTAAACGTTCTTTATTAATTCCAGAAATAACGAACAACAACATTAAAACTCACGATATGGATCTGTTAATTAAAAAAAATGTACATGTATTATGCTTCAAGGGATCATCATAATTCCTGTCTTCATGGAGAAGCACTCCAACAAAACAATGAAAACCAAATACTTTAGGTGTTGATTTTTGATATAGTATAAGCAATGCCACCGCATGCACCCACGTGATTATGAATTTAATAATCTTTCGAGTAAATTAAAATAATCCAAGGTTGTACTCAATGGCACACAGCCAAGTATGTACGTATGAATATGACACGACACGACACAATTGTTACACACACATGATTCAAGATTTCAAGGGGCCACTTTTATTCCACGTCCCAGTGTCCCATACTTTCCCACTTATCTTCATCATGTGTATACATTTTTTTTTTTTTTTGCACATTCATTTAGTTATGTTCCCAATGCAACGCTGGCACAGAAATTGAAAAAAGAAGAGTGTTCTCACGGATTTAATGGTAATGGTGGTCAATATCCCTGCGAGATGAAACCCTAATTATTATAAAAACCCTCACTTTCCGAGTCACAAAGTCATAACTAACGCGTTTCATCCTTCACCAAACATCACATAAAAGTGGTCAAACGTCACTTTCTCCGATCCTCTTCTCCATTTACTCATATCCATATCTCCATTCTTCTATATACATATAGTTCCAACACTCGCCAAAATTAAGAAAAATCTAACATTGTTTTGTAGCACATGGAGAAGAAATCAAGAGAAGAAAAGCTTAACCAGGTTTCGAAGGGAAACGTTTGGGATTGTGGCAGCACCCTATACGATTCCTTCGAGCTCAACTCCTTGAAACGGGAATTGAACACGGCAATAGCGAATTCCCCGAAAAACAGAAGAACCCTTTCCATGTCTCATTTACCCGAACGTTGTCTCTCACTTCAACTTCATCATCCTCAACCACCCATCATGTCCGAAAACAAGCCTTTCAAGATCTCTCGAACCTTCCACAAACTCCTTCGATTCGTCTTCAAGTCCAGCAACAAGTTAAGGACTTCTTCTACTTCTTGTTCTAGGTCTACCACCCCCACCAGTAACACTACTTTCCAAGTGGCAGAAAAATATTCCAACAAAGATCGTTTCTACGTTGTTTACGACAAATCGGAACCCGTTCTCTCCACGATTCCCGAACTTCCGGAATTTGAACTTCCGGAATTTGAGGTGGCTGTGCTTTCGCCGGAGATCGCTTCGTTTGTGAGAAAGTCGGCGTCGGAGAGGTTTATGGCCACCGCCGCTATCGGTATTTCGTGTGCTTGAGATGATCATAGATATTATATTTATTATTGTTATTGTTATTGTTATTTCATGTCATAATAATAACGTAGCAATTAACGTGTGTATAGTGGGTTTCTGCTTATGTTATAAGTTTTGATAATTCACGATGCAATTGTTTAATTTTATTTTACGAGGGCACGTTGAATTATGGGACCGCGTAGGAATGTGTAACTGTGATTATTGTTAATAAAATAATTGTCGAAAGTTCTTCCTCCCACGAAATTAAAGGGATAATGATTTCTATGTGTTCATGATTGATTAGGGTTTGGAGCCAACTAGGAGAGACGCGTTTGGTTTTTGATTGGGATTTTAGATGAATGGGTGGTGGGGCACCCATTTTAAGACGGAAGAAGTTACTTTCAATTATTCAACTACAAGGTTTGAACTATTTGTACAAAACGACAATTTCATCATAAGGAAATTCCACAATAAAAAATATCGTGTAATAGATGTGTAATAAATAAGTCATTTCATAAAAAATAAAATAAAATAAACAAAGCATACACACGTATAAAAATATTGAGATATATTTATATTAGTGTGATTTGTAAAGGAAAAATAAATTTATTACAGATTATTCCTATCCTCATAATTATTGGATTAATTTAAATTAACAAAACTCCTAAGATCTGTAATTTAATAATCAACTCCTTAATTAATTATCAGATTGTATCTATAATAACATGAGCATGAACTAAACCTAATAACAATCCTAAATCTGTTATTAGAATTTAGAGATATTAAGTTGTTTCGTATCCAATTTACATAATATTTTTTAATCAATATCTAAATTTTAAAACATAAGTGATCAAATCATCTTAAATATTTAGCAACAAATTAATAAATTAAAATGAATAATAGAATATCAACTAATTAATGATAATATATTGGTTTTTCTTTTCCTCTTTCATTGCAAACAAGTCTATGTATCTATGGCGCCTCCTCCTCTCCTCTTAATATTCCTCTTCCCCCTCCTCATTTTATTACTCATTTTATTCTTTTTTTTTTCTCTTTTCACATATATCTCTTCTTAATATATAAAACAATATCATTAGATTTTTTTCTTGAAAATTTGTTGCTCATTTTACCAATAGATTTATCGAAGAAAAATAAATTATTAATAGAATTCATCATCGATATATTACTGACGAAATTTATTGACAAAATTAACCGTCAAATATATTATAGACAAAAATATTTATATGTAAACAAATTTTAGTTTAGCGACAAATTTTAATTATAACGAATTAATTATCGACAAAATCTATTGGTAATTTAAATTATAAAATTCATCTATAAAATTCAATGGTAAAATTATGTTTATTGACAAATTTATTTCATCCGTTAATAATTATTAAAATTCTTGTGTAGGAAGTTAATTTAATAATTCTTGATGTAATAATTGAAATTTGAAATGACTCGTAGGGTTTACATTGTGATTTTTTATGTAATTGGCATTGATCAAAATTTAACTAAAAAAGTAGGTATTTAACTCTATGAGACTCGCATGATTATAACTCAATGGGTTTGCGTCGAAGAATATTGGCACACAATAATATCAAAGATGAAACTTTGTTTATATGAATAATCCACCAATCTAAATGATTCAAAAGCTACTTAAAATAAAATTTGACTAAACATGTGAAAAGATAATAAATTTAAGATGAACCCCTTTTAATTTTTGCCTATGGGAGGAGGGGACGATAATGTGTAAAAAGTATATACCTCTTCGGTCTTAAATGTTTCAAATAAATCGTGCAAAAAATATATGACTTAAAATAATAGAATATTTACATCATCAATATTTTATTAATAAATGTTAATCAATTGTTTAAATTTTATTCATTTAATAGTAATGATTAATTAAAAATAATATTGAATTTAAAAAATAAAATAGAATCATTATTAATAAATAATTTATCTCATTTTTTATTTATTTTCTTTTTCTTTTTCTTTTTTCACTTCTTAACTTTCAAGGAACAATATAACAATGTTAGTTGGATGTAATAATGGCGGACAAGTGGTAGATAGAGTTATAAATGAATTTCTTTTGAAAAGTAAAGATGAAAGCAAAGACTTGTAATAGACTAATGTGTTAGAAGTTATCATAATGGTTAGAGATAAAATTATTTGTGAACCTCACAAATTTATGTTTCTCTATGGTCATGGATGTTTATCAATTGATTTAATATCTGAACATAAAATTAAGAATTATCATAAAACATTAAAAATAAAAAATATTATATAATCTATATAGAAAAAATGTTATCGTGTTGAATATTACATATTCAAGATTTTGCATGAACTAAATTGTTATCTATTGTATATTTATTCTCGAGTTTATAAAATTGTGTTTAACTTAAGATATAAATGCATATATTTAACTACGCTACGAGTTTAGATGTGATGCTTCAAGCTGGATAAATTGATAAATTTCATTATTTCTTTTGATATTTTTATTATTTTTTAAAAATTAAAATAGTATAATCTAAGTAAAAGTAATATATATTTAGATTTTATTTAAATTTGACTTTAAAATTAAACTAAATGGAAGTCATAAGATAAAAAAATAAAACGTAAATTAAATCATTTTCTTATATCAATTAATTCAATACAAATCTAACACTTTTAGTTTTTACCCCCACATATGTAATGATGTCAAATCCTGACAAAATATAATCGTGGAGGTAATTAATAATCATTTCAACTTAATATTTTTCATTAAAAATGAATTTGTTGACTAATCTACTTAAACCACTTAAACCATTTAACGGTTGAACATTTCAATCATATCCTATATGCATCATTTAGAAAGCTTGTATGTCTTTACTTTTATTTTTTCTTTAATCGTGTTCGTAATTTTAATTAAACATCTTGTTTGGGTGAGTTATATATTCATACTTATTTATGTAAAAAAACACGATAAGTGCAAACTGCTTTAAAAATTATTTTTAACTTATTTATGTAAACTTTCTGAAAAAAACTAACCATCTATATTTTAGACTAATTCAGAGGGCCTATTATTTTGTATTTCCTCCTTAAATTAAATATTTTGTTTCTTTCCACATATTAACATTTTTATTTGAGACCACCATTGTGTACTATATTTTGGACATATATTATGGACGGTGATTGTATTATTTTCTTGAAATCAAATATTGGATTCTTATTAATCATGCTAATAACTCCCATGTAGTACTGAAACTTTTATCTTTAATAAAAACGAGTTGGACTGAGATTGAGGCTTTAGAGGAAGGTGAGCCCAAAGACCCGTTTGATGGTGCTGAAAAAGGGGCCCAGCCCATTTGGGGAACAGGTTGCGAAATTGAACGGTAGCGGGTGTTGCATGAGCAAGAGATGAGATAGAGGAAGAGAGAGCAGCGAAATGGGTGGTACCATGAAGTTGTCGTTGTCCCTGCCACTGGCGTCCCTCTGTAAAGCCCCCAACTTTCTGAACCCTCCAACCAGCTTTCTGCAAAAGCACAACGTAAACAGCCTCAGAAGAAGCACCAAATGGAACCCTTGCAACGGAAAAAGAAGAGGGATCGTGTGCGGGTTGCCGTTGCCGGTTGATCCATGGGCACCCACCATTGATTCCCAGAGCATCGCTTCTCAGCTTTTCGCCTTCTCTTTGTTTCCTTACATCGGATTCTTATACTTCATTACCAAGTCCAAGACTGCTCCAAACCTCACCCTCTTTGGCTTCTACTTCTTGCTCGCCTTTGTCGGCGCCACAAGTCAGTCTCTCTCTATCTCTGTCCCTTTCGTTACTGCAATTCTTCTACTCTATCTGATTTCGTATGTTTTCAACTTTTTTTTTTCATGGCTCTGGAAAATTGAACAGTACCTGCTGGAATTTACGGTGAGTTTTAAGTTAATTTCTTGAAAATGAGCTCAGTTTAAAGAAGATGGACGTGTAATTTGTGTTCCTTGCAACAGCGAAGGTGCATTATGGAACTTCTTTGTCCAATGTCGACTGGTTACATGGCGGGGCTGAGTCGCTTCTAACTCTCACTAACTTGTTCATTGTGTTGGGCCTCAGAGAGGGTCTTAGAAAAATTGAAAATACACAAGAAGATGAAACTTCATCTGCTCCTAAGTCAAGCTCGGAGGAGTAAAAGAAGGAACCCGGGATGCAGGTTTGATATTTGAAGTCATTTTGTTGTTAATATTATTATATCAATGTGTAATTAAGTTGTTGATTGGAATGGAATCTTACAAAGGTTTGGCCAGCGAATCCAATTTTGATGTGTAATTTTTTATCGTCGTTCTCTTAAGTGCTCTTCAGTAGTGTTCTAAAAACTCTTTTAATATTGATTTATTTCTGAGAGGACGCAATATTGTAACTTAATTTGGTGGGTTAGTTGTTCTTTGTGGCTACTATGCTCTTGTACTAAAGATGGGGCATTGGGGTTGTACCAAATAGCAATACAAATTTGGAGCACCTATAAATTTGAAAGTACACTCCTCAAACTGCTAAATTGTGCCAAAACTGTAATTCTAATATTGACCAAAAGGAATGACATTTATAAGTGCTGCAGTTGCTGATTCTTTATTCTAAAATTCTACTTCTGTCTGGAGTTGTCCTATTTTAGGAAGACTATATGCTCAATGTGTTCCATTTATAGTGCAATCAGGAGAAAAATCCTGGGGTGTTGAAAGGGAAATTGGGGTCAATTTCCACTGGATCAAGTGAGAAATTGAAATCGGGAATTGGAGAATTGGTTGCTGATGTGTTGGTGGAAATGATCTCATTAATATCTGAGTCTGAATAAGGCTTGTTGTAGATTGCACCAAACTCATTCATCTGGAAAGTTGGGGATGGGAGATAGTTTGATTCTGGTGTTGTTGGAGATAACAGGTGCGTTTGGTATTGATCGCTCAAGAAATACTCATTCTCTAGGGTCAAAGGAATCAAGCTGTGGTTGTATTGTTTCGTGCATCCTGATGAAGTCGAAGGGAAAGTGAAAGGATATGCCATATCTCCATTGTCTAGTTTGTCTGTGTTGACAGACAAGATGTTTCTGAACTTTGTAAGGTTTTCTTGTGATGCCTGTGCATGGTGAATGTCAATGTTATGACTGTGTGTCTTCTCTTGTTTGTCTGGTGACTTAGGTGGCAAAACGGCGTTGTTTCCTTGAGAACAGGTATGTTTTCCTCGGTAGGTTATGTCAAATATTGTGGGATCTTCATCTGATCTCTGCACTTGCTTCGTGGCCCAACAACCCTGTGTGTTGCGGAAGGTGCACCTATAGTAACTTCTGCAAGTGATACAATGGGTTGTGAATTAGAAACTGCCCTTGGTCAAGTCAACTTTATCCTTAACTATATTTATCATTATCTTTTTAAGCATGACATGATTACGGGAAATCCTCTCACCTGGGATATTTGGCTCCGAGGATGTCTTTTTGACCATATTTTCTCCAGTTGTAGCCATCTTCTTGCGGTCCTTCAAGACCACTCTCGCAGCTCACTCTTACATGATCCATCCATTTGGGCGTTATCTTTCTGAAGCCAATAAAATATTTGTTAGAGTTTTAATATAATAATCAGGCATAGTTTATGCTTATGTGGCAGAAAACTGCTACCAAGTGTGTCTAGTAATATTCACCTTTTCTTTGAATCATGTTTAATTTCTTGGTGATCCTTGACGGCCCCATCAAGATCCTCACTCAGAGGACTTCCATGGACGGATATTGGGGACTCCGGCAACAAAGTTGCTGTTGCTTGACTCGTGGCCTGCAACTCGGAAGTTGATGCATTGCATCTCAGAATGAGTAGAGCCTTTTCATAAGAAGATAGTATCCTCTGCAGCAGCATATCTTTTGAGTCAACTGAGTACGGCATTCTCAAGTCTTCCTTCAACTTCCTTGCTAGCTCCATTCCTTGAACTAGCTCATTGATGAGTGTGTTTTGTTCCCAGCTCCATTCACTCTCCATTTTTGTGTTGTTTATAGTAATAGTGTCAATGACAGGAGATGATAGTGCTTGATGTTTATCTCATGCCCAATAGTCTCACTTCTACTCTGGAAACGCACTTGGATCCAGAACCAATAGTTTCTTTTTCTGAAGTTGAGTTTGAAGCTGAAGAAATTTATGAGATCCTGGGAGTGGTGAAGTGTAGTAAGCAATGATCATGGACGTAGCCAGAATTAGGATTGGTGGTTTGACGTGGAAGAGAGCGGAAGTGAGGTTAGAGGAGGAGAGGGTGATGAGGTAAGGTATGTGTTATTTTGGGGTGAATGAAAGGGTAGTATTTAAAGGGTGGTTTTGAGTTGGAAAAAAAAAGGAGAGTTGAAAGTCCAAGTTTGACTGAGAAAAGCGAGTTTTTCAGCTAAGACCGGGATTTGGTCAGTGGAGAGTGTGGAGAATAGGAAATGTGACCGAGTCCACCGTTATGTTTGGTTAATCATAGGTTGATGTTCCTCGGAGGTATGATTGAATAGAAGAGTTTTGTAGTTAAGAGAATTTTCAAACCTCACTCCGCGTGGACGCTCTGTTACTATAATACTATTACTTTTCATTACAAACAAAGAAACACAAGAGACTGCTTACGCGACATGGTTGTTGCCATCAACTCAATTTCTCAGTTGATTTTCGCACACTCTTCGCCCAAGTCAACATAAAATAGGTACATACTTTTATACTCCTCACTCTATCATGAACTATGTTATTATTCATATTATTTATTTATTAGCTCTGTTAAAGGGTAACAAGCTTAGATTTCTTGAGTAACTAGGGTTAATTTACTACAATTTTACATACATCTATACAAATATCAGTAATTGTCAAACAAATATCCCACTTGTTTAGCCATTTTTACATGATTATACATATCAATCGACCAGACATATTTATGTTTTTATTGTATGAATTCATACTACATTTATTTTGCATAATATAATAATTTATACATGCAAACAAACAAAAATTATTAACTTAAATTTTAAAATGATTAAATTATTTTAAATATAGTTTTCGAAACTTAAGGTTATATATATATATATATATATATATATATATATATATATATATATATATATATTCTTGAAGCTACATTTGATTTAAGGTTATATTTTGAATATCTAATGTAAATTACTATATTATATACTTTAAATTACTAATTAATATTTATATTTCAAACATCTTAACTTAAGTCTAAACAAAATAAGGAAGTACAGTTTTGAAATGCACTTAACACAACAAAAATAGAAAATATAGAATATTAAAAGACATATCGGGAAATCATCATTTTTTATTTATTTATTGATTATGTTTGATTTCATTTTTAATAAAGATGGTTCCTCAAATTTTCTACCAAAAGGCTTCATAATTAAGATAAGAAAATATTTGAAAAAAAATATATTTTTAGAAATTAGGAAAAAATAACCTAAAAAAAACTGTTAGATTGCGGGTAGTTCCTGTTTTTTACAAGTTAAATATAAGATGTCTTTTTATGAGTAATAGAGAAGAGACTTAAAGTTCATAAAAGATGCCAATTGCATTTTAAGTTATATTACAAATATTATAAAACAGACAATTTAATATTTTATCTTTTACTTCTTTAAAATTATCATTTTTCTAAAATCTAATCCTTTATTCTATTTTTTAACCTTTTTAGCAGCTTTTGGGGCTTGTTTTTCTTTCCTAAGATTTTGCAAGATAATGAGTTTATGTAAATTTTCTCTCCTTATTTGCAGTGGTGGGGTTTGAGGAGGGAATGTGTTTTTATGGGAGTTTGAAGTTGTTGTATGTATTTCTATTTCAGGCTTTATTTATGATTTATAATCAATAATATTATTCAATTTATATATTTAGAAATTGTTTATCTTATTCTATGTTAATAATAATATTAGCTTGTGCATTAAATAGACTAAACTAAAAAACCTGCAGTTATAAATTGTGCTTTGATTCTCACATACTGCAGGTTACTCGAGTAACTTCGGAATTCAAACACAAACATCAACCTCTAATTGTTGTTAGCATTTGCTTTCTGTTACTTTTTGTTGCTATTTCAAAGCAATTTCTTATCCTTATTTGCTTTGTGTTCCTTAAAGTCAACATTTGAATGTTTCATTATTATAGACTTTGAATAAAAGGATCTACACATTCTAGCTGCCAAATTATTAATTATTAGAATCACAAAGTCCATAATTGAAAGTTGAACTCTTGATAATTTAGTGTTCAAAAGTTTTCACAAATAGAAGCTGCACTATTTTTTTATCAGAATTTACTTTTTCTTTTAATTTTAAATAATACATAAGAATTCCAGTACATACATTTTAATTTTAACACAATAAAAATATGTTTTTTACATAAAATATTTCTTCTTACAATTCTTTTTAGATGTCAAAACTAAGTTTTTTTTAGCTCTTTCCATCATGGAACTAGTATGTTACACATATACACTACTTTCAAGTTCCATATTGATTTTTATTAATAAAAGACCAGTTAAAAATTGAGTTATTGGATTTATTTGTAGGATAATATAATTTATCTTGTTTAGATAATATATTGCATTGGTGTTTGGAAGAATCTTCTTTCAATTTAAAGTGGTAACATTTTTGTTGCATGCATTGGTGAGACAACTGCTACAAGTCTCAAAGGGTAATCACAATATACAAATATTGGAATAATGATATCCAACGAGAACACTTTGAAGAATTATATTTTTGGAGTTTTTTTAAATATAAGATTTTCTTAACCTTTAGTTGTATTGGAATGTAAATCGTTTATCATTAATCTAAAAAATGTTTTTTTATTGCACAATAAAGTGAAATATAAACTAAATATTTGAAAATGTAATTTATTATTAATTTAACTATTACATAATTTATATTTACAAAATGATTATTTATAGTAGGTTTTTTTATGAATATTTATCATAATATTTAGTTATATAAAATATACATTTATCTTCTGCTTTATAAAAACTAGATTTCATAAATTGATCTATGCATCCTCTCATACGATATTCTTTTTTTTTTCTTTTTTTTCCCCCACAAAACATAATATAGCCCACACTTGATAGTAAAGGAAAATGTCTTTTAACAACATTTTTCGTGATTTTTGAAAAGTATTTCTGAGATACACACAAATACAAAAAGTTAAAAAAATAAAAAAAGTATTAAAGAGAATTTTTCTAAAAGCGATTATATACGTTAGACATGGTATATTTACAACTTGTGTATTTAAGTAATGAAAATGCATATACATGACAAATTATATTGACCAAATGAGAATCAATCATCTTCATTGCCCATGCCTTTAAGTTTTTTCTTTACCTTATATTAATCTGAATTCATCTGATTTAATAATCAAGAGAATTTTATAGTAACCTGTCCTTCATGCGAATGAAATTGATTTCGAATACTTAGATGAAAAAAATATACTAAAATAATTAATAACTTTTTTTGACAAAAACCATTGAGAAACTCGAGTGAAATTCATATATACTAACAGAAAAAAAAAAAAAAAAAAAATAAATATATATATATTTATATATATATATATATATATATATTAATTTTCTTATACAAATCAAGAGGATGAAAGATAATAAAAAGAAAAAGAAAACAGAGTGAGTACAATTTAAATAATATATATTAGATGCCATGGCTCTGCTCTATTTTCTTGATCCTCTGATCGAAATTAATTTGGTACATATTCGGTGGAGAAAAATGCCAAAAAAAGGTGATAAAATGATAGAATATGATACAAAAAATTGCAGTATTCTTAGCCCCACCGAGAAAAAGCAGATTCCATGTTTGTTCATAGATGGAACAGTATCGATCTATCTCTAAATTGAAGGCACGGTTGAACAAAAATCAATGCATGTCTTCCTCTATATAACACCTACTCACTCTCAAACCTTGCAAAGCATCACAAACAAACAAACAAACCAAACAAGTTCCTAAGAAACACCACACTTTTCCATCAATGGCCTCCGCACAGTGCCACAAAACCTGCGAACAAACCTGCCAACAGAAAAACCAGCACACCTCGTTTGGTCAGAAGGTTTCTGGTTTCTTCAAAGGACACCATAGCCACTCCAATGAGGTCACACACACCACCCAATGCACCTCCCAAACCAAAGTGCTTTCCCATTCAGGCCACTCAACCACCAAAACTGAAACACAATGCAGTTGCACCAAAACACAGACCAACAATAAGAGGGGGCACAAGAAAGGTCTGGTGCAGAATATCAAGGATCGTCTCTCAGAACACGATGGTAGCAGCAGTAGTAGCAGTGACAGTGAGAGTGACAATGAAAACTGCCGCAAGCGGAAGGCAAGTAACGTTTACACAATGCATATATATATATATTGTGATGCACTCAGTTAACTTGATTTCTGATACATGCAGGACTGAAGTTGAGTATCACAGAGGGTCAATGTGTGTGATCATTGAAGAAAGCTAGCAGAGAAGATGAAGCTAAATAAAAGATACTTAAAAATAAAGATCAATAATGTATTTGATGGAAATAAAGCTGTGTACTTTGGCTATGGTGCAAGTCTGAGATTGAGACATGTTCAAAATAATTGCATGTAGTGTATGATGTAAGATCGACCCTCCTATATGAATAAAACTGTTTGGTGTTAAATTCTTTGTTTCTATGTCTAATTGAATAGGGTAATATTATTTTAACACTCAATCATCTTTACACACACTCTATATATCTACTATTTTATCTTTAATTTTGTTTTTTACATATACAAAAATAACATTTTTAATGACAAAATACTTTAAAAGAAAGTAGCTATCCAACCTTAAGTTGTTCAAACATTCACAGAAAAGACAGATTATATGTTATGAACTGAAGTTACGAAGAACAGGACTAACACAAAAGTATAAATGAGCAAAAGACAATTACAAATCTCACAACTATTTTTATTAATATGAAAACTTATATTCCACATATATTAAAAACAATACGAAAAGATAAAAATGTTCTTTAGTATTTTTTTAATATGTTTAAACACTTTTTTCCCTATAAATAGGAAATTTCACAAGTGCATTATAGCCACAAAAATTCTCTGTTTGACAGTTGTTTTCTACCTTAGGATTTAATAATTCAACAATATAATCAGAGGCCATCATGAAAACCAACACAAATGACATAAAGACAAAATATGCATTACGAAAATATAAGGAAAGGGAAAACCAAATATTTAAAAGTAACATCCAACCGGAATTAACTAATAAAGTCTCCTCTGAAACTGTAACTAATAGAGACAGAAACATAAAACTTATTTAGAGACAGAAGAAGTGGCCTCCTTCCTGAGAACTTGTACCAGGACCTTACACCCATCCTCTATTTTTTGTCTACCCTCAACAGGGATTTCTTCAAACTGTTTAATCTCTAAGATATGGGAGTTGGCTGCAGGATTTTCTCGCTTCAGTATGGATGCTAAGATAAATGCAAACTTGGGACATTTTTTTGTTTGCAAAGCAGAGAAAAAACTAGTGCCGAAGATTCGTGCATACTTCCACATCTGTCTCTTATACTTATCATCTGCTCGGTCTACCATGTCGAAGATGCAGTGCAGAGCTTCTATCTCTTGTTCAAATCTCGTTGCATACACTGTTGAGAGTAATCGGAAAGGAGTACATCGGAAGGTCTCACAGATCGTAAACGCAAAAGGAACAGAATGCATACCAGTGTATGCCAAGTGTTTGTCGTAAAGAAAGCTCTGCACTGGGCTTACTCTTTCGCTTGTGTTAGCGTTGTAAAGAAATCTGTATAGAGTGAACTTGAAGAATTCAGATGTAGAAAACTAAAAATGGATGGCCTCTGCTGCTTTGGCTGGGATTACAATTTGATGAATAGGAAAGTCAGTGCCGTAAAACTTCCGATAACTTGCCCTTGTGTGATTGAGGGAGTTGGAATAATTCTGAACAGACCGAGTGAAGAGCTTCAAAAGAGAGCACGCCATGTATGAATAGGCTCTGGCATTTTCATACACACTACCACTCTCCATTATTGCAGTTACATGTCCCGCACGTTTTATCATCGGTGTTTTGTCTAGTCAATGGTACTCGGTGTCATTAGGGTTGGGGATGACATCTATGGGCGGGAACAACCTTTGTGTTTGTCCGGTACCAGGTGCTTGTAACTGAAAGGCCAACATAAAAATTAGACCGATGTCATATTTAGAAATACCTGCAGCAAGGTTCAGAAAGAGAGTTTCTCCTAATCTGCATATTTCTGAGGGATCAAGTTGATGGAAGCGCATTGCAGCCCTTGTGGCGAAGTGGTCGTCTTGGAAGTCGTTTATCCCAGTTGCCCCTATGAATTGAGGTACTCTTCTTGCTGGTTCTTCAGGTAACACTGTTGTTATTTGCATATTTTGGAACCTTTCTACCAATGGGTTTGTTGTTGGAGTTTGAGTGTGAGTGATTCTCGGTAGGACAGTTTCCCAATAAATTCTGCTTGCCTCTTCTCGATACTTGGCCAGAATGCTCTCCATTCTTCACACTCTCCGACGGGGATGCTCTCTCTTCCTTCTGCCCTAAGTTTATTTGTATGTTATAAAACCTTTTCTTCTTTTTCTTCTGGGTTGGGCTTTGCAACTGAAACCGGGGTTTCTTGGTCCTCCAAATTTTCTTGGCCACCCCTATTTTTTTCAATTTTTTTTAAATCTCTCTTCTTATATTTATTCACCCATCAATACTCACCCCTCTCACACTTTTCTCAAAGTTTAGAGAAGAAAATATGTCTACAGAAATACGGAATTACGAAATCCGATTTAAGTAAATATTAGATTTTGAAATACAAATTACGGAAATTATAGAATTTCAAAATTCGGTTAAAAAATTACTGAATTTTGAAATCTGATTAAAATAATCTATGATATATAAATACGAAACGTGTATAAAATATGACATATATTCGATACGTCGATATATTTATTTTGAGAATAGTAGGATACGATATTTGATATATATCTATTGAAAAGTGTTTATTGATTCTTAAGAACATGATAATAAATATATGATTGTTATCCTCTGAATCCAAATTAAAATTATATGTATCAAAGTTGTCAACATAAAAATTATAAATTATTGTCTTCGTAAAAATAATAATATTTTTTTGACTAGATACTTCATTAATAAGTATCAATAAAGTATCCTAAAATAACAGATATAGATATGCAGTGACACGGATACTTGACTCAAATTGAAATATTGATACTTCATAGAAGATGATTAATGAATTTCAAAATCCGATTAACATGATTATCGACTTTCAAAAAAAAAAAAATATATATATATATATATATATATATATTTTTTTTTTTTAATTTTATTTTTATCTAGTGTATTTTAAAAAATAAATAAAATTTAAAAATAACAAAATTCAATAATACAGAAATAAAATAATTAAAAAATAATATATATATATATATATATATTATTTTAATTATTTAATTGTTTAATTCTTTTATTTAATTTTTCTTAATATATTATATAAAAAAATTAAAAAAAGTAAAATGTGAGAGGATAAGTACCGGTGGATGGATAAATAAAAAGAGAGAAAGAAAATTTAGTTTTTACCTAATAAAAAATCAAGAGTTATTTAGAAATTTTTAAAAAAGGTTGGAGCTCCAGAAAAACCGAATACCATAAGCCCTATTCACTACGCTCCCTATAATATCTTCCTACACTCCCCATAATAAAACACTTTTAGAATTTTGTGAAATTAAAGAAAATCTTTTTATTTAAAAATGTATATACTTTATTTTCCTCAAATTAATATTTTTGTCAATAATTTTATATTTTTGTATTTTCAAATTTCCCTAATCTAAATTTTTCTCTTTTTGTATATATTTGTTTAACGTTCTCTCATTCGTTCATCTTAATTATATTATATTAATTTTTTTATTGTATTTTTATTATTCAGACAAAATTTGGTGTTGAGACCTTGAGGAGGCATTAATTAAGATTTGATTCTGACAATCCATACAAAAAACTTATGGAATCATCTTTAACTTATACATTTGAAGGAAACTTATAAATGCCTTTATAAACTACTCTTGCTATATGCTATATGAGTTGTTCGCCAAAACCGAAAATGCCACATTTGCTTTTCTTTTCTAGAATTCTTGGTCCACACATTGAGTGGGAACTTAATCAACATGGCAGTGAGATCTGTGGTGCTGCCAATGCCATGAAATTAGGTTCTTTCACTTAGTTTATTTTATGATATGTTGTGGAAGGACGCAGAGAATAAGTTCCATTTCTGTTTCATCATAAAATGATAACCCTACATTACTTTCAGACCATATTTCAAGAAAGCACAAATGAATTGTTATTTTATTTCTCCACTATGGAGTATAAGGTCCTTATATACGCCACCATGCAACAAAACAAAACAAACAAATCACATCTGAGCAACTCCAACCATTGCAATGGCCTCTGCTCAGTGTGTGAAACCCAATGCCACAGTTGAAGCTACCCAACCAAAATGTCCACACAAACAAAATAACACTGCAACTACTGGAGTTAGCCAACAAAAATGTCCACACAAATCCAATAACACTGCAAGTGAAGTTAACCAACAAAAATGCCCCCTCAAAACCAATAATGTTGTTGCAGGTGAAGCTTGCCAACCCAAACCCAATAACACTGCAATTGAAGTTTGCCAACCCAAAAGCCAACACAGCTCGTTTGGGCAGAAGTTATCTGAGATAACAAGCAAGGCTTTCAAAGGGCACCATGGTCGTCATGGAAGCAACCAAAATCAACTTCAATGCTACAGCCAAACTCAGGTTGAGTCGCAAGGCCACAATGGCACCAAAACAGAGACTCACCACTATGGCCAGACCCAGATTCAACAAGACAAAAAACATGGGGTCTCCAAAACCCAGATCACGGTGACCATGGTTCAAGCACAAATCACCCATACCGACGAGGACTTTTATCCTTATGGTACCACTACATGTTTTGGGGCTCCTGCCAAGAAGAATGGAGAGCTCAGCAACAACAAGAAGGATATGAACTTGTTCCGGAGGATTAAGAATGGCATGTCTCGCTATAACAACACTGAAGGAGGCAAAAACAGCGGTAGCAGCAGCAGCAGTGACAGTGAAAGTGATGATGAGAAGTGTAACAAGTGCCCAAAGACGAAGGTGACTATGTGCACTTAAATACACATGAGTACTCAAGTTTATCCTAAAAAATCATCACATGGAAATGAAAATGTTTTACATTGAATGCATATACGTTGGTTAGAGCAAGTTTTTTTTTATTTCATCGATGACTCTGACTTCTCTGTTTTTTATTGCGCCTGCAGAAATGATGAAACGAGAAGCTGCAAACAGGACGCAACTAAACAAAGCTTGTTCAACGAAAGGAAATAACATCTTTACAGATAATAAGTGTGTTTGTGTTTGATGATACTGTTCACGCCCCAAATAGTTGGGAGAAATAAATTCCAAGGTCACTTGGTTGTGTGTATCTTGTGATAAATGATAAATAATATACGTTGAAGTTAATAAGTTAATACTGGTATGTCCAGCACAGGACCGAACAGTACCTTCGTTACCTAGTACGTATTTGGATTATTGTTTGTAAAATTGTGAGCAGAATTAATTTTGCAAATTTTCTTTTAGTTAAGAGCCTATTTAAGTGAACTAGTTTATGTTCAAAAAATTTATGTTGCAAGTGATTTTCATACCATGAATGCTTATAGGTATAATCTTAAATACTGGCGTACTACTAATATCTTTGATATTTTTGTCAATTCCGCAATGATCAGCCGGAACTTTCTTCTTCATTGTAAAAACATCTGTTAGACAACAGAACAATGGTTTAAAAATTTTCACGCAAACCAACCCCACATGGTTTGGATGAACATTTGCAAAATCAATTTTGAATGAAACCGATTTTCAAGTGAAGTGATTTACGTTTAAAATTTTTCATCATGAGAACAAGCTTGTTATAAAATTTAGTTTACAGTTTTCATCCGAATGCAAAAACTACTTTTAATCACTTCTAGTTAACTGTCAAACCAAGGTTGAGGCAAAAATAAAATCTACCCAACAATACTCAAGCATCTAGTTTTTAACAAAATCGTGTTTCATTGGAGTCAATCAGTTCTTATGATTCCCACCATGGAATTACTCCAAGTGCATGTTCTATATTTCATTGGGTAAAAATTGATGCTCGTCCATAAAAGATAGAGTTTCCGCTTCTTAAAACTAATTTTGACGCCAATATTGCATTTAATGCACACCACGATGGGATACCAAACACACTTCCAAAGAACAGTCATGGCAATAAACGTGATTTTCCAAGATGAAAAGGCCTATCCAAACACGCAATAGTATACATATAAATAAAGCTGCATTTAGTTAAACTAACAGTCATAATAGGTTAATCAATTCCAACAGCCATGAATTGATATATGTATTCTGCTAAGTGAAAAAGAAAAAGGCCAAATTCCCCAAAATATAGTTACCGCCCACCCACAAGAACAAGACCTATATTACTACCATGAAAAATACAACAATCCGTATATACAACCTTGATATCCTCAAAAAGTAGCAAATGTAGGGGCGTTCTTCATCCTTCAAGAGACCTAGAAATGAAAGCAGCAATGGCCTGCACAGCAGCCTCTTCAGCTTCATCTTGGGAGGAATTGCTTGCTTGCAGGTGCTTCTTACCAATTTTGAAAGAGTGGTCACCACCATCGATGACATGCAGGTCGTTGGGTGCTTTCATTTTCTTCCGAGTGGCTTCTAACTTCTCAAGTGGACAGAGACCATCCTTGCTGCCCTGCACAAGACACATAATTATAAACGCACACACAAGGTTAATTAGGATAACATAAACAATTTCTGTGCACCGAACAGATTATACCATACAACAATGGTTAATGACAAACTAGAAAAGAAAAAACTACCTGTACAAACATTGTAGGAATTGTTAGCTGTAACAATGTTTCATCTCTAACTGCACCATTGATTCCCTGCAATATTGGCAACTAAACTAATGTGATTCTTAGTTATGATATTTTAAATCTGTACTTTAGTTCTAATGGTCTCACTGTTTTACCAAAACACCCACAGAAAACCAACACACCAGCTATAATGTCACAAATGTGGCATACCAACAATTGCTCAAATAGAAAACTGAGTATGAAAAGTGCAAATGGATACAGCATGCCAGAAAGGAAAGAAAAGGAAAATATTCAAAGGAATAGCATAGTAAAGGTTATTGGATTCAGAGTTCTACATCACATGCTCCATGGAGGACAATTTCATCAACTAAATTGATCAATTTTATTTAAGATGGTTAGCGTAAGACCAAAATGACATAGTAAGAAAAATGCCTTATGAACGGGGCATATTCACAACAGTACAGATTCATGACAACAAAAAGGAATAAGTGGATTTTGGATTATGTAGAAAATATAAAATGAAGCAAGGAGAATACCCTAAGATAGACAAATAGTTGGAAACCTTATTCTGTACTCTTACTACCCCCAAGGCAAAAGGAGAAAAAAACCATACGCAATCAGTTTATACTGTAGTGAAAAAGATTGGCATGAAGTCTAAAAAGGAACATCAAACCTTTAATGGGTAGCCCAAGCATACTACAGCAGAAACATTAATGTCTTCCATGCTTGCCACCATGCAACCAACTCTACAATCAAAAAATTGCAAGATCCATCAAATCGCAAATAACTTGACACCAATCATCATAATGGGACATCCTCAGGCAAAAATATATGTCCAACATCTGAAAGATATCTCAGAATATTTTTAATGTATTTTTTAGTTGATCTCTTACGATTTCTTCGTTTTTCTAGTTCCCATATTTCCTAATATATCATGTATGCATCACTGTTTAGTTATTATTTGGTGAGGCTAAGTGCCAGATCTTATGAACAACATCGTCACATTGTAGCAGATCACAACACTCAGAAAATATTATTAAAGTCTTCATTACGTGTTCCTCAATTCCTCTAACCGACAATTCCAACATGTACATTTCAATAAAAGATATAGTAGAACCTACCTTGAACCCATTGATTTGCCTGCAAGTACCACGGGATGACCAGGGTACTTAGTTGCGGTTTCCTTGACAATGTTTGAGTGAAACTCCACAAGTTTTTCAGCCTTAGGAGGAGCCCTCTTTTTTCCAGACATGTCTAGCGAGTGACAAACACATTAAAGTCACTTCAGAGTTCACACAACACAATCATTAGGAGGTTCACTCCACTAGAGATCACTCACAGGTCACAAATTTATATACAAAAACAAATTAGAAAAAAAAAAAAAAAAAGAGCCAATAAA
>Ga0214544_1002574_pt1 | contig 38056 bp, 21 predicted proteins | sample CNSS3metaG_FD_160074 | JGI IMG/M metagenome (GOLD analysis project Ga0214544, IMG submission 160074) | Root nodule microbial communities from cowpea collected in UCLA plant growth center, Los Angeles, California, USA - CNSS3 | ecosystem: Host-associated > Plants > Roots > Nodule | place: USA...
ATATTATACAAATATTTTGAATATAAATTTATTAATCTATATATTTATAATTTTAAAATAAAATTTAAATAAAGTTTAATGTAAAATATAAATTTAAATAAATTAAATATTGTTAAAAATATGTAATGGAAATATCACTTGTAATAAAAGTATCATCATTACACTTATAAAAAAAATTAAATTTGTTCTAAATTTGGAATACATGAAATTAAATTTTTAAAAAAAAAATTGGGACTGAAATCAAATCAAATTAACAAAAATGATGACCAAATTGAGATTCATACAATAATTTGACATATGTCACCATATTAGATTGACACGTGGCACACTACAAACCTGACATGTAGCATAAATATTTTTTAAAAAAAATTTAAAAAAAATTTAAAAAAAATTCAAAAAATTCAAAAAAACGAGGAGCTGACACGTGGCACCTACTTAACGGTGTTAGTCCTCTACTAACGGAAATGACCTATTTACAAAAATGAGGACCTAATTGAGACTAATAAAAATACGAGGACCAAATTAAGATTTTGCGACAAAAACGAGGATCAACGGAGTATTTTAACCTAAAATATTATCGTAACCTTCAAAAAGAAAAACTATTTTTTACAATTATTTTTTGACAAATTTGATAAAATTTTCATAAATAAAATTAAAATAAATTATTTTTTATTTTTTAACTAAAATGAAATAATAAAGTAGTATTTTTTTTTATCTAAACAGATAATTTGACAGAATTTCTTAAATTTGTTCTATTAAATTATCATCTTCCTTCTATAAAATAATAAAACCCCTTTTTCCTTGATACTTCTTAGGTACAAATGCTGACAAGTTTAAGGAAGGAGGGGGCAGTTAGAGATAAGTGGGATGGACTGCAAATTGTTATTTCTAAATTAAATTTCATTTTGCATACAAATCTTTAATGATTAAAATATTCTTATATCATGATTCTTTTAAAATCTGAAACCTAATTTTATGTTTATAAATCTTTATTATGATTTTAGTTTTAGCTTACTTTCTGCTAAAAGTTTATGTATATTATAGATTTGATTCATAGTTGTGAAGTTTGTGCAGAACAGAACAAATTGCTGGAACGGCTAAACTGATTTTATTTAGTTTTTCTTTTCTTAATTAAGTTTATAGTATAGGAATGTGTTGTTTACATATATTATATTTATCAAATATGAAGGAAAAAAAAACTTTATTAAATTTTAAATGAGTTAAACATATGAATTTAATTGCGTTGCCTTGTTATAAAATTTTAATGTAATTAGAGGTGGTTTTGCATGACCAAAATTACAAGGCACATCTTTCTCATTATTTTTTTTTTCTGCACTCTCATAAAATCTATACCCAGTTTTTTGTGGTGAATATTGGGCTTATGGATATAATTTTTTTCCGGTTTCCTGGGCTCCACCCAGTACGCTGTAATAAGTTGGTAATTTGAGGAGAATGTATGTTGTTCTGGATAACGATAGATTATTTTTAACACAAAATTGTACCATTGACAAATCAAATGTTCTGATAATTAAAAACCCGGTAAATTCTAATGGTAAATGTTGAGGAAAAAATTAATTTCATCACTCAATGTCTTTCTCTCTTTTTTTTTTATCTGATTTTTTTTTTTAATTTTATATTTATTGTGCTTCGTCTTACTATTTGTTATCTGTTGTTTAGAATAGAATAGTAAAAAATATATTTATGATCTAATTTTCACTCTCTTTTACGTTGTAGATTTAATTAGACTAATAAATGACAATAATTTATCTCATGTTTATTATTTTTTTGAAGTCTCATTTGTTATTTTCCCTCTTTATCACAAGCATAGATATAAACAGAGTTTAAACTATATCAATTTAAATCTAAATTAAAACTTGAAAATAGAAGAATTCACTTCTATTATAAATATTAATTATTAGTCATTGAATAAGAATATTTTCAAGAGTCATTATTGAAAAAACAAATTTTATGAAATATTTTTCTCTTATTAAATTGTATTTTTATCTTAATGTTTTTAACAATTAGTATATTATATGTAAAAACAATTAAAACTCATAAACATTTTGTTAACTAGAGTTGTCAATTGTATCAAATTGATTTTTAGGAAAACTTTCAATTTTAGAAATATCTTTCATTTAAAAATAAAATATCCATTTAGGTATTATTTAGACTTAGGGGAATATTAAAATATCATGTACACATAGTATGTAAATAAAATAAAATAAAATAGCAAGTTTTTTTCCAGTATTTCTCACATTTTTAAAACCCTACTAATCTTGATAATAGTATCAAAATCACACATTCATTTAGTGATCGACTTAGATAAATGTACCAACAATAATACAACACAATTACTACAACAAAGATACAAGTAAATATCATTGCACACTTTAAGAGAAATATATAATATAAAAGAGACTCGGTCTTCAAAGAGATTATTGGAAATAATTCAAATATTAGTTTAAGTCTCATGTAAGATAAAAATGATAAAAATAAATACTACATAAAAAAAATTATAAATTTATTATCTCAAGATAATAGAAAAAATAAACCTTCAATACTAGTAAAAATACCCAATATATATATATATATATATATATATATATATATATATATATATATATATAAATACAGTATTGTAACTTGTATTTATATAACTACACACTAAAGAAGGGAATGGGCTGGTCAACTAGGCCCGTGTTGCATCTGTTAGATGTGAGGCTTTTACTTCTTGCAGTTTCAAATTCAGAATTTTACTTTCCGAAAGAGCGACTTTTAGAAACATTCCCGAATAAGTTTTTCAGAATAAAATTTTGGAAACAAAATTTGAAGAATGAGATTTCGTGAATAAAATTTTCAGAATGTATAGAATATTTTTCATAATAAATTTTCTATATTACTTTTACATGAAATGTGTTTTGAAAAAAAAAATCAAAATACATAAAAATAATATGTTTCGAAAACTTTCCGAAACACATGAAATCAATTCTGAAAAAAACGAGTTTTTTGTGTTTGCATGTTGTCTATTCTTTCTCTTCTTCTTCCTATAAATTCGATGCTATCTTAAATACATATATTTCTTTAGGATTTAAATTCACGAAACCACTATCTCCGGTTTAAAGCACCTTACTTTCCCAATGGTGAAACACTACTTACAAGAAACCAGAGGTGTATGAAATTAGGCTTAATGAGGTGATAGATAGGTTTAGTAGAGTTAACTACTTATACAACCTTATAAATGCCGAGGGGACAATAACTTGTAAACTCTATCATATACACCTAATTTACCAAAAGGCCTATTTCTCATTATTTTTTGCCTTCAGTTTCTACTCATTCACAATATTTGATTGATTTACATTATTCATTTAAACACTCACTACATTTGCCTGATTAATTAGAAAATTCTTAATTATCCTCCATAACTGAGTTGTTTGACTGACATAAAAGATTATATTGATATTATGTTAACTAAAATCATTGTTAACTAAGGAAGTATGTTGATATATTGATATTATGTTAACTAAAATCATTGTTAACTAAGGAAGTATGTTGATAATAAGTGAAATCATTGTTAACTAAAAAAAACTAATTGATTAATAAGTGGATTAGTGTTGCATGAGGAGATTGAATGAGAGGGCAAATAAAAATGTGGAAAATTAAATTGGCAGTATAAGAAGTTGGTGTGATGGGTCCAGCTTGGTGTGTGTGTGCCGTTAGATTTATGCAATTCTGGCCGCCAACTAAACAAGAACACCGAAAGCATAATCATCTATTAATATTGCCATTTTTTTTTTAATAATAATAAATGTGTGTATAAAAGACAAGCGTGAAACCCACTGAGTTGAAGAAGAATCAATCTCTCCCTTTCACCTTTCTCCACACCCTACCACTTTTCTTCTTTCTCTGCTTTCATCTACTCTCACTTCTTCACTCACTGAGAAAAGAGAGAGTGAGAAATCCAAAAAGGGAGTCATGGGTGTGAGAATGAGTGTTTTCTTTTTATAATGAACAAAGGACTACACACCCTCTTCTTCACTGAAGAAGATGGCAATCCACAACCACAATCACCAACTACAACATAACGAGAATGTCTCATCTGTTCTTGATGCCCTTTACTGTGATGAAGCAAAGTGGGAAGAGGAAGAAGAAGATGAAGAGAGTGATGTCACAAACAGTGAGGCACGTGGAATGCACGACACTCTTTTCCCTCTGCTCTTGTTGGAGCAAGACTTCTTCTGGGAAGACCAGGAACTAAACACTCTCTTTTCCAAAGAGAAGCTTCAGCATCAACAAGTTTACGGCTATAACAATCTCAACACTGATGCTAATAATAACAATAATGATGCTTGTGACAGTACTAAGAATAATGTGCATTTGGACCCTTCTTTCTCTCAGCCTCGTCGTGAGGCGGTGGAATGGATGCTCAAAGTCAATGCTCACTATGGATTCTCTGCTCTCACTGCAACACTGGCCGTTACTTATCTGGATAGGTTCCTTCTAAGCTTCCATTTTCAAAGGGAGAAGCCTTGGATGATCCAGCTCGTGGCTGTCACTTGCATCTCTTTGGCTGCAAAAGTTGAAGAAACTCAAGTGCCTCTTCTCTTAGACCTTCAGGTAGCTTCATCACAAACCTTTGTTTCATCTGTGTGTTTTTTTTTTTTTTAATTGTTCGTCTTAGGTTGATGTCTCATGCGTGTTTGTTTATGATGTTATGTTTTCAGGTGCAGGACACAAAGTATGTGTTTGAGGCAAAGACTATTCAGAGAATGGAGCTGCTGGTGCTGTCCACCCTCAAATGGAAGATGCATCCCGTGACCCCACTTTCCTTTCTAGATCACATCATAAGAAGGCTTGGATTGAGAACTCATCTTCACTGGGAGTTTCTCAGGCGCTGCGAGCATCTCCTTCTGTCTGTGCTTTTGGGTAAGCATTTAATAATAATGACTATAGCCCTCACTATTTCAGATACCATTATTGAGTTGACTTAAGACTCTTAACTTTTCCATCAGTACAAAGAATGAATGAAGATGTTATTGTGTTGATTTTCTCATCATTTTGTATCTCTGTTTTCTTATGTGTAGATTCGAGATTTGTTGGGTGCCTTCCTTCTGTTCTGGCCACTGCAACAATGCTGCATGTAATAGACCAGATTGAACACAGTGGTGGGATGGAATACAAAAATCAGCTTCTGAGTGTTCTCAAAATTAGCAAGGTTTGTCCAAGTGATAATACTTGTTTATGATTACGATTAAGAACACGATTTGCATGAACATGTTAGATTAAGAGTAAATAAAAGCCGACAGTGTCATTAATGCACATGATAAGCACGTTATTTGATACTAGTTACTGTGCATTTTAACAGGAGAAAGTAGATGAGTGTTATAATGCTATTCTCCAACGCTCAAATGCCAATATTTATGGTCATAACAACAACATTTACAAACGCAAGTATGAGGAAATTCCAGACAGCCCAAGTGGCGTAATTGATGCTGCATTTGGTTCTGATGGTTCCAACGATTCGTGGGCAGTGGGGTCATCACTGTATTCATCACCAGAGCCTCTGTTCAAGAAGAGCAGAACCCAAGGACAACAAATGAAATTGTCACCACTTAATCGGGTCATTGTCGGAATTGTTGGCACCTCTCCTTGATACCTTTTTCTCTCTTTCCTTCAAAACCAAAATAAAAAAAATGTCTTATATTTATTTACTGTGGTAATTAATCTTTCCATGCATATCTTGCTAAACTATAGTGCCTTCCCCTCTATGTGTATCTCTTCATTTCCAACAATGTCCCACAATTGTCTGCATCACACGAAGAGGAAGGAGTGGTCTCTGAGGGAAGAAGAGGAGGACAAAGTTGGCAATGAAGGATGGTGACTATCATCAGCTCTCTATAATATATATTTCAAGCACTTTTTTTGTTCAATGGGTCTCATATAGACCATACCAAATTTGGACATGTTTATATCATATTTTCTATAATAAATTGGGAACAATTTTGTTCATGTGTATATGCTCTTATTCGCTTCCCTGTGTGTGCTTGAATTTTGAATGGTTACATTACACGATAGAAAGATGATGGATAAGATTCAGAAAATGGTCCACGCTGAGTTTTTTACCATATGTTCTGTTATCTCATTAAGTAGTTTGGTAAGAAAAAACCATTGAGACAGAACAAAATAAGAAGGGTTTTTTGGACAGATTAAGAAGAGGGTTTGTTTGCATGTGAAGGGAGAAGTAGTTTGTCGGCCAGTGGGGTTTTTGGTCATAGGGGAGGGTGCGGGCTTCTTCATTGGGGGATTCAGTCTTTTGACCTCGTAACAAGGGCCAAAGCCTTGGTCTTATAATATTCAACCACAACCTAACCCCTACTTACTCAAAACACTAAACTTCTTCTACTGCTGCTACTGTTCATTGTTCATCAGGCCTAGCTATAGGGCTCTTGGTTTCATATGTCCCTACTTAATTATACATTTTGTTGCCTTTGCATGTCATTATTCCGTGGATTATTAGAGTAAGAGAGCATTAAATAAGCATTTCGTACGTTGGAACCTTTTAGTTGGAAACTTCAAAGGAGTGTTGTCACTGTGCAACAATATTTATTGCATTCTCTTCCTTCTGCACAATCTTAGAGGCATGTAAGGACGAACATACTATCTTAATTTATTTTGGTTTACATGACTTATAGCCTCTGGTCAGCTCCTGTGCATCTCTGCCAATCCAGCGCAATATAATTTAGATTCTAGCGTTGCTTTACTTTACTCAATTAAATTCAAATTCTCAAACGTGATCACCACTTCAAAATGTCTCATTCTAACTCTAATTATAATATTACAACTTTTCACAGATTGCTTATTATGGTATCCAAACTCTGCTTTCTCTTTTTTGTCGAATAATATACACAATTTGTAAGAATACAACTTGTGTCAATTTCATTCTGATGTGATCGATGTGAATAGATAGCATATCTTGATGATCTCAGCGATGTATAATCTGAAAGCAAAGTCTGCATGCATACATGTATATAAAGTTACAAAACTCACTTGAAATTAGTTTTTGCTGGTTTTTAGCTAGCTGTTATTAGTTGTCACACTATCTGTTCAATTATCTGGTGTATTTGCACGACAACTTATTATGCATTTTGCAGTCTTAGAATCGATTAATCATGTCGATTATAGCACTAATGAGACAAGCCAAGAACACAGCGAAGAATACGGGGAGACACTTTTACAACTAATTCAAAGTAGTGGGATACACAGGATTAACTTTTCAACACTTGTGCAAAACCTTGCTTTGTTAGTCGTTAGTTGGATTAGACTAACTATGATTAAGTGCACACACCCTTTTTACAGAAACAAGAAAGGTGGCATACCCCATGTGGATAACATTCCGTAGACCTTCCCTTTCTCTAAGTTGCGTGGAGATTTTTTTTTTCTTTTCTGTTTTTCTTCCTACTCCTTTTTCTTTTATGAATGCAAAGATTCATAATGATCATTCTAGTGGATTCACTATAGTGCATGCTTCACCTTTAGGTTGTTCTCTTTTCAATTGTTTATTTTTTTATTTTTGTCTTTGTTCTCGTGTGAAAACAAAAATAAAGTTCATTCTGCTTTTTTCACGTGTATAACACAAATTATTTCTATAAAGTTGTGTATGTAATAACGCTAGGTATGTGAAGAAGATGGAATGGTTTAGTAGTATTTTAGAACAGTTTTTGTTGGAGTAGTTTAAAGGCATAGAGAGCCATATCTGTTTGTCTCCATGAGATGGAGTGTGAGTGGTAAACAAGAAAAGGAGTACATACATATACATATACAGATATAATGGTTTTGGTTTCTTAGTGGCTTTGACAAAACAACCTATTAATTGTAAATTATGATCCAATGCATAAAGGTGGTGGATTTTATTATGGGGGACAAAATCTGATTTTGTAGGAAGATTGTCTCTGGTTCTGTTAATATTTTTCTCAACTTTAAGTTTAGCAGTTTAAAGATAGTACTAGATGGTAGTGATGATGACTTCATGAGACAGAGGGAGAAAAATTGAAGAGGGGAAAATGTTTTTCCAAAAGGAAACAGCCTTAGTCCTAAGGAAGAACCAAAGGTTGTGAGATCAGTAAGGTGTGCCCCCACCCCAATAATTGTAGAATAATATGATAGCTTGGTGATTTTGAACTTTCTCTTTTGACCTAGTCTCATCTGTGTTTGTCATTGCTTAATAAATTCAAATGAATACAGATTTTGGCTAAAACTCCTCAGTGTAATTTTCCTCTGCTCTTTTCATGCTTACAGCTGTAAAGTCTAAAAGAACAACAAAAGAGGGCCATATATATGCTTGTGGACCCCACAAACATTTTTCTAGAGTACACAGAAACACACTGCTTAGGCTGCACAATAAAACATACTCTCTTCGATCTTTGATAAAATAGCCACTTCATAGCTACATACAGCCGTATCTACTTCTGGAAAGTTGAAGCTGCTCACTATTCTTTCTGTAAACCATCCCAGAATGCTACAAATTATTAAACTCCAACCTTTAATAATGACAGCTGCTATTTGTTACAAGCAAAATCAAAATATCGTAACAGCAATTAATGGCGATTCATTTTTAGTGCTACTACTTACTTTATCTTACAGTTTCGCCATGTCCAATAAAAAATTCATTTTCAATGTCCAAAGATTTCTCCAACAGAGAAGTAATGCTCATGTAGGATTTATAGTTGATGGATTGCATTCTAACACATGCCATGCATGATACAACAAAATGATTACAGTTCTGCATCATCATGAATTACTGTATTTTAGGTTTTTCACTAAAAAAATGATTTCATAACTTTTTTTTTTCACCAAAGCATATGAAACAGGAAAGAGTTTGACTGTTCCACAGCAAAGACAATTAGGGTAGGGAGAAGTAATTCACTCCATAATAAGGTAATATGTCACATCATTGAGCTATTAGTTTGTCTGTTATGTGCTAAATCAACCAAAAGAATTAAGTCAACATTTTAAAGAAGTATATTCCTCAAAGATTTGAAGTTTTGAAATTCATGTGTTTACCTGCCTCTCAATGGAAATTTTCACCAATCTTTTTGTTGACAGTGTAATTTCCTGCACACCAGTCTGAAAGTTATTGCAATTGCCTTATAAAATAATAAAGAATTCATCACAAGTTTCCAGGTTTCAGCATCAGGGTAAGGATGAGAAAGAAAATAAATTAACAAAATATTTATTATGAATTATATTGTTATTTAATTCTATAAAATAAAACATTTTTATATTAAATTATAACTATATTTCTTATGAATTCAAGTTAATAAAATAAATATATTATAATTTTCAAAATGCACGGGTAAAAATATCAGTATGAGAACAAAAGTTAAGTTCCTATTACCAAAATATGAGTTTTGGATATCTGTGTTTGTTAAATATTTAGATGAATACTTCATAGTGATTATTTTTTACTAGAGTAAGATTTGCACAAATTAACTTATAATTCTAAAAACAAATTTGACACAAAATGATAAGGACAAAATTTACACAGTACACTGTAAGTTGTCCTTTCCATTTAACTATAGTATTCAAGGAACAGCCTAATTGGTCATTTACCCTAAAAATGAAGTTTTTATGGTAAGATTTCGGCTGTTAGTTAATAGAGAGAGGTCAAAGATGGATCTGAAAGCAGAAAAGAATTGTGATTCCTTGAGTTTGTTTGACACCGTAATGTTTTCAACTGGGTGTAAAGTTGGTGATGGCACGGAGAAATTAACATTCTAAACAACGAAGGTGTTGATGTTTGCTTCTGAAACTCTGAAGGAACTATCCAAGATTCATATGGTCCCAAATACCAGTGGATTCGAAGCAGGTGATGCATCACTGTTGTGAATGGCCCCAATGGATCAGAAATGTAGCCCCCAAACCTCTGTCAACTAGCATTTCCACACCTAATGCGTGAACCAAATTATTATCACAACGTTCCTTTTTTAATTGTTACAGTTAATGTTTGCTACCAGCAATCGGCATCCAATGTGCTAGGAAACGATCCTATACTAACTGGCCACCATCTTCTCAGGCAGAGACAAAAATGCCAACACAAGAAACATAATTAGATTTGGCCATGTTATCCTGAACTTGTACGAGTAAAATTCATTATGCCACACGTATATAAATTTGTACAAACCTTATGTACATCGCTATTTCTTATATTAAATTGAACACCATAGTCAGAACATTGTGGTCCAAACTCCAAACAATTTAGATTAAGCTTTCTTAGCATTTGAAATGTATTAAGAGGGGAAAATCTTTGGATTTTCTGCAGTTCTGAAAGCTACAACCTTTCTGATGAGTTTCTTCTCTTTTTTTATTTTCTCTGTTTTATTTGGATGGCATTCTTGCAATGTTATAAATTTGCATCCAGGATTGGTGGTCTGAGGAAGAGCAACAATGTGATTGATGGTGGCAGTCCCTTCAGGAAATAGATAAACATGCGTTGATGAGCTGGAATAGGGTAATAAATAAGAGATTTTACTGAGTCGAAAATATTAAATGAACTGAGAACAAGTTCTTTTATGAGTGTTTGGTTTCATTACCTACTTACAGTCACCAAGTCCAGAAGATCAATAAATTGAGGAAAGGGTTTGAGGTTACTGGTTTAGAAGCTCATAGCAGGAAGCCGAAAATAATCTTCTTGGCGCCTTAAGGGGGTACCCCACCAAATTGATGCAATGTCTTATATGGAAAAGAAAACGTTTATAAAGGAGAAGTAGACAAGTAGCATTGAATGCCAAAACGAAAAGGCTGAAACAGTGGTGCGTTTAGGTGGTCCAATTCAAAGAAACAAGGTTAAATCTCTTTCCCTCTCTTCTAACAAGGCAAGATTTATTGTTAAGCAAGGAGGATATGGATCCCTTCAAGGGTTCCTTTACAAAGTCAGAAGAAAAGGACAAGAGAAGTTTTTGATGTTTTAGGGGCCAGCTATGAACCCCAGCATGGCTTGTGTCCCAAATCTGTGAAACTTGGCTGCCATTCTGCAAGCATGTCTGCCTCATCAGACAAAGATTTGGGTATCTTGTGACAGACAGGAGTGACCCTAGCACTATCACAAGTTAAGTTTTCAAAGCTTTAAACACTATCTAACAGTGAACATATGCTAGGTGACAAGTGAATGCTGATAAATGATGAATACCCTAAATATGGCCTTATCTGGGGTAATCATCACCTTAAGTCTTTGTTCCTGGTACAAAACACTGTGGGTATAAAGCGACAAGTAGAGGACGCCAACAAATACACAAAACAAAGCATGCAGCATGTGTTGTGTACGTAGATAGTGAAAAGTCAAAATCCTACCGTAGTAATTGTCACGCAGCAAACTATCTCCAACAGAGAACGTTGTTTCTATTCTTTTATTTTTTTCTTACACATGAGAAAAAATATATGCAACAGCACCTTCGACAGATCAAACAATTAGTCTTGTTTTGTATGTCTAAATCGTAATGCATCTCATTTTTTTGGAAATCTAATCATTGATTAAGTACAACGTGTTTGCTTGATCTAGGAAAACACCCCCTCGGAGAACACAAAACTCTTCTTTGTCTGCGCATAGTAAAAGTTTTCTTATCGTGTGTTTGAACATTAGACAATCACATCATGTTAGTGTATGATTTGTCTTTCCTTTTTTACAATGGAAAGACTCTAGATGCAAACCAAACAGTAAAAAAACTGGTATAACGTAGAAACTTAACCAGACAGGTATTTTTGATCCGTGTAAAATTCAAAACCAGATATTTGTATGATGAGAAGAGAATAGGAGAATGTGGATGAGTTAAGATATGGTCCAGTGAGTTATGAGGCATTTGCTTGGGGGTTGTCACTTCATATACTACTATGGCCTGCAGGTCGTGTTACTCGACCCACATGGCTCAATGCATCACAGAAAGATAGAACCCGTGACTCTTTTCATGGTACATTTTTAGCTGTTGTGCATCATCTATGTCACCAGAAATCACAAATCCCAGCTGTGAAACAATTGGGTGAAAATTGGTGAACTCAAAATTTTATATTTGTGTTCTATTTTTTCTTCCATCTTGGCATATCTCAAGATTTCAAGGGAATGATGACACAAAAAGTGACTGCACCAACTTAGGAACGGACAAGCTATTTCAGAATAGTAGGTAGAGTAGTCCTGAATCGCTGCCAGAAGCGAATTACGTATTTAGAATGATCATTTTTTCAATTTGACTAGTGCTTTGTTACAACTTAGAATTCCATCTGTTTTTTCTTGTCCTTTCTATCTATTAATTTTTACATCCTTGGTCAAAATACATTTCTGTTCCAACATTCCATAATAATTTTAGAAGAATCTCCAACAAATTCATAGCAGACCAGAGTTGCAGCACTAAATTCAACTCTAAATATGAGCCTTCACACTGTCCACAAGCTCTCTAGTTCATGCACCACAACACTATTGGTTTTTAATAAACTTAATATGCACCACAACACTATTGGTTTTTAATAAACTTAAATGTATTAGCAGTTGTGGATAACTAGTGGTAAGAAACTAGCCGTTAACGTACTAGTCATTTATAGCTGTTAGGAATACAACGGACGAAAATTGTAAGTCTATAAATTGTATTATTGATGGCATGAATAAACATAAAGAAAAGTGAATAAGTTTGTTTCATCCAATAGCATCTTTCTCCTAGCAAACACAACCCAAGGAAATTCATTCCAAAACACTTACATGGGATTGGTTGTGTTAGAAATTTCATTCATATTTCAATAATTTACAACAGAACAAATGGACTACTAAATCATCCATAACAGTACACCACATAAAACTTCAAAAAAGAAAAAAACTGTACAAATCTCTGGAAAAAAAAATCATATTCTTTTGATGTCAAAACGTGCAAGAAAGGCTGCACACGTAATGAGTGTGAATGAACAAAACAGTTCAATATTTTTGAGAATCATTGGCCTCAATGTTTTATCACACAAGCGCAGTTTTTTCAGCGACCAAGATTCAAGGAAATATAATCATCCCCAAAAAGAGAATCTGTAATAGGTTGCAAATGCATGCCAGATATGAAGATACAATAATGATCCTAAATACCTGTGAAAACTTTCTGTACACAGTAGATCAAGATCAATTCATAAAAAGAAAAAAAGCCACTTTTGCTCTCCAACATGATTAACTCTAATAGAAACTTCTGTTTATAAAGCAAGTCAATTAAAAACATAATCATGTTATCTCACATCCCACTTCAAAATAAAAACTTGTTAAACATGCAATCTAACTGTTTGTTTTAAATTTCTCTATTTAAACGAAGTATTGAGCAAGATACGAAATAGACAAAGTGTAATAGTACATGCAGATAACAAAAGGAGTTATATTGAGTACTACATCTTTCGATGCAGATAACAAAAGGAGTTATAGTGAGTGTTACATCTTTCTATGTGGATAACAAAAGGAGCCGTATTGAGTGATACATCTTTCTCTGAAAGTTTTTTTTTTTTTCATTTTGTTTGCTACCATACTGGGAGAATCAAACTTAATTGCAAGACTTTATTCATATACACATATATTTCTTACTGTGCTGCTCTCAAAAAAGATAAAACAGTGATCGAGGGATTTATAGAGTGCGAATTGATTGATTTGAATTACACATTGGTAGCCGTGGTAGTGGAATCCTGCAACAATAGGTATCATAGTGATCATTTATCTATGTGCAAATGATTTATATATCTTAGAAATATCTAACTTTCTTTTTATTTATGTGTCTACTAAGATACGTCTTAATTATAAGGATCACATTTCATGTCATTGGAATACAACTTGATTAAAAATTTTGAATTCATAGAACTTAAAATAGTAACAAACACTTGTATCCTCTATAGTTATATCATGTATTCTCTGAAAAGCAAGACTTTGTCTATGGTAAAAAAACAGCATGTTTATCTGTAGTGAATTTATCAGTTCCAGCCTAGCAGACAAAAGAGAACAAAATTCAACGCAATTCTAAGACTGAATTCCTCTTGCTTTGCACATGCATAAACGATGACAGACAACACTATTTCCTTGTAGTAATTTCAACGTATTTTGTTGGCTATTGATTCCCTGAATAGAAGACCAACCCATTTGATGAACTAATTACCTTTTGCTCTTACCGACAAATTAAGGTTAACATAAGCACTTCATTCATGTTCCTTGAACTATATTATTTTGTTTTTCTTTACAAATGTTTCAATTGGAAGATTGTCATAGTTGCTGGTAAAAAAAATAAAAAAAATCTTTGCCGTGATATTCGGTTGATCAACTTTCAAAAATATGGTGCTCTATACCAACTATTGAAACAATAATTGTGTGCTTGTTAGGAGTCAAATCCAATGTCAGTGGGTTTACTTTGTGATGTACCCCACCAAGCCTATGTATAAAAAGCTTTGGTCTAGGAAATGAAAAAGAGTGCTATGGTGAACCTTAATTTGTGGGTAAGTGCAAAAGGTCATTAATTTATCGTTCAACATTGCAATGCTGGAAATTATTAGAAACTAAACCTGAAATTTCTGAAGTTTTTTTTTTTTTTAAAAAGTCCATTAGTTAGTTTCGTAAATCATTTAAAAGCTGAAAATCATAAAAGAACTAAACCTGAAAACTGAAAGAGTATGTCACATTATTTCACTAGTTATTCATTTTATATGATAGAGTTTTGTCGACTTTTGTTCTTCGGTGTCTCCTCCCAAACGCATGAAAAGGAATCCTTTGTTACAGGGAATAGTTCTCTCAATCTTTACTCTAGAATTCAAGTTCATGATCAACCTTTCATATTCGCTTGTTCTGCTGTTCCTGTTTTTCTCTCCAGACTGATTTCTTTGTTCCTCTAATTTACACTTCACTGTGAATATGGTAATTTTTACTGCTGTGAAAACTTTAAGATATCAAATACAACATTGCTGTAATATGGTAGATTACTTTAGAGTATAACTAGGGTCTTTCACCTGATAATGATTAGATTGTTTATACATAGCTTATTTGACATCAAAGATTTACATATAGACAACTTGACAATGATGAATGTGAAAATCGTATGAAGATGATATAATATCCAGAGTTGGGGTCGCTTTCTTTTTTAGTGTTTCAGTTTTACGATCTGTAAAAAAATTAATATATAACTTTTGCATTTGGAGTTGTTAATTTACAACTTGATTTTGTAACTTGAGAATTGTAGGTGATATACCGTCAACCTATAAGCTGAAGTGTTACAGAATTTTTTGTTGAATTCTTGCTTCCCACATGGAATGTCAAGTTTTCAAGAATGAGAAATGATGACAGCTAAGGTGACGGCAGTAGTGAGATAGAAAAACACAAGCTAATCCTGAACAGTAGGCACAGCATCCTGATTCACAGCTAGAATGAATTACTAACATCAAGTGATCCTTCTTCAATTTGACTAAGGCTTTGTCAGAACTTAGAATTCAATCTATTTTTTGTCTTTTCTTTTCATCTATTCCTTTTTACATCCATCTGTTCAAATCTTGAGAGATCTTGGTTATGAAGCACAACTTTCCACATCAATCTATACAAAACCTCCTATAAATTCATAGGACGCCAGCTATAACTACAGAATCTTCTGTAGAGAAATAAATCATTAACAAAACAGTTCAACAGTGTTTTAGAATCATTGGCCTCAATGTTTCATCTCACAAGCGCAGAGTGATCAGCTTCAAAAAAAGGAAAAACACCATATGTACACAGTAGATTAAGACCAAATCATAAAAGAACAAAACATCTTCTGCTGTCCGAAATAACAATGACTCTAACAGAAACATCTGAGGGATGATGGGGGTGGGAATTAAATGATATGAATAACGCATGGGTAGCCATGGTAGTGAAATCCTGCAACAATAAGTATCATAGTGAACATAATCTGGCTATGGACCAATTCCAGTTACATGCTTTCAATCGAGTGGATACCCTGCTCTAGCCAAATATATGAGTTCATCATCAACATACAGTAGCCTTTACTATCAATTGAATTTGAGCCACAAGCAGCCATTTCCAATAAGAAACTGAGACCAAGTATTGCTCTGCGTAAATGATCTTTTCTTTTCTTTTTCAAAAAGATCTGTCAAATTGCAGTGCTTGTCCGCGGTTACAAGTTTACACATTAGTCCCTAGAGATCAAAAATATTATTGCTACCATCTTGACATATAAAGATACACACCACTGTGCCAATTTATTCTGTTCCAACATACCGGACAAGAGAAAACAAAATTAAGCATAATGCCATTATCTAAATATAACGTCTTATGCGTGTATCTAGTAACTGTGAACCTAAGCCACAAAACTCGATGCACAACACGTTCATTACTATCTTGCTCCATAACCGCACCACTGTGAATTTATCAGTTCCAGCGTAACAGACAAAAGAACACCAAATTCAACATAACGCTAAGATTGTTGCATCCCCTCACATTTCACATGATAAACCCCTGATGATTTGCACCTCCCCCTGCACTTGAGACAACGCTGTTTCCTGCAGCGATTTCAACATAATATTCAATTTTTTGTATAGAAGAAAAAAAATATATAATAGAACAACCAAACACTATTTGACACCTAGAAAGAAAAAAATAGAAGAGAAAGAAATGTAAATTTGACAAGTGAATTAGGCGATAAGAAGAAAAAGATTGAGAAATAAAAAATGTCAAATTGGTGTTTGTATTATGAAGTTATCTACATATCATTGTTGTGAGAATTCAATCAAAACCAAGACAGCAAGCAATAGTTATTAGATGCCCTTTTCAAACCCCTCTCCCCTAATGAAATAAAATGCAAACCAAAGTTTGTACACCCCCATCTCTCACACGTACCTTAATTCTTAATCAGAATGCACCGAATTGGAGATCCCTCGGCACCAGACAACCTAAGAGGTAAGCAATGCACTGAATAAAATCCCGCAGGAACATCATCAAGCTTCAAGCCCTCAACAAGAATGACTTCCTGAAGCATATTCAGTTGTTAGGACTTGTTCACATTGATTCTATTTCATATGAAAAAAGCAACAAATGAAACATATTCAATCTTGTTCCTACAGAGGAATCTGAAGACACAACTACCAATCGCATGTCAAAATACAGTTTTACTGACTTGTTGACAACTATCTTTCAAACTAAATAGTAAAATATTTTAACATGGGCATACGTCAAATCAAATTTCAAATTGGGAGAGACATGGATGGAGACATTGAGCAAGCTAAGATGTTACCTTGATAAAATACTAAAGATACTACGAGTTAGCTGCTATAAAATGCTTAAAGACGACTTAAGTAACTCTTTAGAGCCCTCATTGACATGTACTATGTAAAACTATACTTATTAGGATGTCCTTTGCCAGGAACCTATACTGGTATATACAAATATTAGGGCCAGAATGCAAATAAGCCTGATATAAGTTTTAAACTAACTAGAACATTATCTGAAAAGGTTTTAGAAAGTCATCCAAATAAATCATTAGTTTTGCAGTAAAATTACAATAAGGTAATTATTAGTTTTAGAAGGAAACAAAGCTGTGATAAATTTCCATGTGGCACGATCTAAGAAATTTTTATTATACGTATTGATAAAATTACAGCACAGAGAATATCAACAGCCATGACTCAAAATTCCAACAGTCTTTAAGTGGTCAGCTTTCAAAGCCAGATACTTCCCAGTTAACAGTTTGACAAGTGCACATTATAGCTATAACATCGAGAGAAAGATTAACTGGTATTATGATATACTAATAGGGGTAGAATAGAAAGAACAAATAATGTTCATAGTACATACATCACAAGTAATAAAAGTCAAAGATTCCACTTCAGCCACAACAAACAAATACAAAGATTGAAAAATACTTTGACCCTATGACCCTCAAGATAAGATTCACTCTCACTCAAAAAGGGCAGGGTATAATTAGTAATCAACGTTGAAACATAACAAATACAAACCCTCGCCACAAAAGGAAATTTTTCTTACCCGGTCTTTTAAAAAAACAAGGTGAGATGGAATCAAGTAATCATAAGAAGCAACAGATAGGTAATCAATTCCTGCATTACACCACAGAAAATAAATGTCAGGCAACATAATTAAGTAGGGAAAAAATGCGGAAAAGTTGAACAAGAACGAAGTTGGGGGAGATATGCTCAGCTAAAAACATGCAATGAAAATGCAAAAAAAATAAGTAAAAAATAGTGAATCACAGTTAGCAATCCAGAAGTGGGTTCTCATTTTTCAGAGATGACAAGAAAAGACAGATTGATATCAGTGTTTGTCACAAGCAACCCTTATACCTTACCTACAAGTTTGATATCAGTGTTCTCCACAAGCCATTTGGCTCCATCCACTGTGAATCCTACATAGCTTGCGTCAAATTCCTTCTGAAACATAAGCCGCCTAATAATTCAACATGCTCAGTTCAACATTTGATTTCAAATGAGCAATGAAATTCAAAGATTGTGGAAATGATAACATAGCTTGGACAAATCTTATGCAAACTTGTAAATCATAATTAAATATTTCTTTTCTTTATCATCCACCTCTGCTTTTTTAATCAAGGAGAATATAGTTATTGACACAAGTACAATGAACAAAAATATAAATAGCCGCACTCAAGTCTCACATATAAAGAAATTAAAATAAATAAAAAAGAGATAACAAATTGTTGACAAAGGCATTAAAAAAAACTATTACTGTTCCCTCACAAAAATTTAAAGTTACACAGACTTCGAAAACTTATTTGAGGTAAACACATAACATAACTCCAAGAACGCCACTATTATATTTCAAAGTTGTTTACTCAAATCTAATAATCTTTAAGTACCACCATAACAGAACTTTTGAATAGCCCAGTGTTAACAAAACATTGTAATACTTGCTTAGCCTTTAGACGTTACCTGTCTGAATTTAACGTTCGGAAGAGAACACGTATTACACCTCTTGGAATATGTAACGACTTCATAACTTCAGCTAAAAAAGGACAACACATTTCCATCAGATAATAGCATTATAGGAGCAAAAATAATTCTAAAACCATAAAGTTGCCAATGTCGTCCAATCCTCATACGCCACATGAAGAAAAAAATGAATACCAGTTATATTACTATCTCTTGGAACATCGACTAACAGAGCAGGTCCTGCACACAAACAATCAGCATTTAGACCAAATGATAGTAAGAATATTATATGTATTATAAACTTAAGTCTATTACACAATTAGGATCTACACATTTCAGGTATTGTCCATTTGGAACCAGAAACCTCGCAATTTTGTCCTCAAAAAGAGTATTTAGTCCAAGTGCTGAGTCAAGGAAAAGAGTGTAATCAAATATCTTTTTCCTTCCTTATAGGATATCCAAAGAGTAGAATGATAACAAGTTTTATTCCATTCCATTCTTATTCATGTCATTCTATTATATTTCAATCCATTCCATTTCACTCTTAGTCTCCACAACCAATCCAATCATTATATGTGATCAAAGAAAAGAATACGAATAAGAAAGGAATGATAAAGAAAGGTGACCGTTGAGGATGTCCAAGTCGAGCGTATCGACGTCAAAGCCAGCGTCGAAGTAGTGGTCGAAGACGTGGCCGGGAGAGTCTACGTGCGTGCCGGTGTGGGTTGGGAGCTTCATTTCGGAGTTGTTAGCGATGGAGCCGTTCTTCATGCTCTTCGGAAGCCACAGGAACTGCCCTATACCATCCTTCGAGTCAAATTCCGGCATCTCGGGGTGGTACCGATGACTGATGTCGAATATTCGGCCATTGCCGTATACTTCCCTGCGCGGCGGGACCAGGCTGTCATCGCCGTTCGCAGCCCAAATCGCCGCCGCGAAGGCGCACGCTACCACTGACAGCAAGGCTACACACTTCATCGTCAGATTTGTTCTCAATGTGGTCACAAAGATACAGTCAAGCCAACAGTATCAGTTCATGTCCAATCCTCTTTAACTTCAATGAGTTTTTTTTTTTCGCAGATTTCACTTTTAGACGGAAGATCTTGTATTTTAGTGATAAATGGAAAATAGTTTAAATATTATTTTTAAATTAGTTATTATTGCACAAAAAGAATTATTTTTCCCCTACTGTATGTAATAATTTATTATTAAAAAACAGTGTAATAAGAATATTTCATTTTTTTTTTCCTTTTACTTTGGGATAGAAACTTCTAGAGGAAGTTTTATAGAAGGAAAAAAATACTTTATACTCGTTAAAATCATGATATAATAATTATAATTGCATGACTAAATTTTGTTTATTTGGAAAGATATACTCCTGAAAATACATTTTTAGTCAATTACCACATTAAGGATTATAATTTAATAAAGTAATATTCTTTAGTAATTTTTTCATTTTTTTCTTAGGAAAGATATTTTCTTACTTATTTTCGTGGAAATACTTCTATAGAAAATTTAGCTAAAAACCATTTCATCCAAATGGTATTTTCTAAATATTATATTTTAAAGGTAATAAAAATCTTCAACTAAAAACCAAAATCCTCTTATATTTATATACTTAAAACGATATTTCAACATAAAATTAAATTACTTTATTTTTTATATATGTTTGGTGTAAAGTGTAACTAAATACTTTAAAATAATAATTACAAAAGTTGATAATTTTAGAATCACTGCATGATTAACCGATAGTGTATTAAACACTCCAATTAATGTGATAAAAAAATTGTGTCAATAAAAAGTTAAAAATTCATAAAGGAATTAAATAGAATTACTCAATTAATGTATATTAAATTTTAATAATTTGATTCTTAAATATAACAATTTATATTAAATAAATTAAGCCTACATTTTTTTATAAATTTAAAACTGGTTGATATTTTAAATAAATTGAATTTGGCGTATATTCTATTTTGTAAATCTAGATAAAATGTTAGCTATGAGAAGGTTTGATACTATTCCTCGACCACCAGGACCACCGGTTAACATTCTTCTTTGAATTGATTTTTCCATTTTAAAGATTTTTAATATGGTGATTAACCACATCAGTTTTTAGAAAAAGAGAAGTTTCACATTATAAAGAGAAATGAAAAGAAAAAAAAAAACATTTTAATACGTTTTATTTTAGTTTCTAAAAAGGGTTAAAGAAAAGCTATTGTTGAGAACAAGTTAAAAAAAAAAAAAAAAAAACGCTTGCTTGATAACACTGTAATTGGAAAATTGTTTAAGAGAAGCAAAATAGATCGATAATGGAGTTTGTGAAACGCATAAGTTTATTTTAAGGAACCTAGGTAAATATTAAAAACATAAGTTTATTATTACAGTCCGCAACCGAAGTAAAACAAAGACAATTCAACATACTACAACATACTGCTATCATGAACTGCCTTTTGTGGACCTAACTATATTCGGGCTACGTTGCGTCAGTTTCACCATTCAGCATCAGCATCTTGACAAAACAATAAGGATAAGAATAATGCACAGAAACAATATGGAAAATATGGCACATTCTCGTAATATAATCATACCGTGCAATTGAAAACCAGGTTTGACCACAAACTTGCATGGACCTCATCATGTGATCAGAATGCATCGTATTGGTGATGCCTCAGAGTGAACCAATCTAAGAGGCAAGCAACTGAGTGAATATACTCCTGCTGGGACATCATCAAGTTTCAAGCCTTCCACGAGAATGATCTCCTGATGCATTTGGAATTTGTCAGTGTATTGCTTATGCTTGCTCTAATCCAAGTCACAAATCATGCAATTTTTAACTTTTCTTTCAAACAAGGAAGTCAAGACATATCCTAACAATCTCTTCTGTTTACACAAGTGCATCTTCCACATATTAAGCTACAAATATCTTTCTAAATAAACTGAAGATTATTTCTCTAGAGTCTCAAAGATATGAATGCTAATGTACCATAAATTTGGATAACATAAAGCTGGGACACTATCTAAAGATGAATCAGCTAAAGTAACCATTATGAATTAACAGAAAGGACAGGTTAAGCAGTGGAAACTAAAAGTTCTCTGCCAGAGTGATAAACCCGACCAGCTATAAACTTATACTAGGAGTAAAACAAAATATAAGCATTTAGCAGTAGTGATAGTGATCAACTGATTCTTATGATTCTTAAAGTTTATACAGAATCGAAAAATCTAGTTAGAAATAAAAGGTACACTAATTTGAGAAACACAATTAAAGAAGCAATCCAATAGAAATAGCTATTTTCCCTGAATAAGTCATTAAATGATGCAGATAAATTAATATTGCCATAAACTTGCTGGAAAAGCTAAATCTAAATGAGATTCACTGACACCAAGAGTATCAAAATCAGAGTTTAGACATCCAATCTAACACACCGTTACCAATACAAGTACAAAAATTTAACGAGGAAAATTATCCCAATGTTAGGCACTAATCAACATATTTAGAGTCTAGATCTTATTTGTAGTTTTCTAGTTTTTTTCAACACGATAGTGAGGAAAATGAGTAGCTTGTTATTAATAAGGAGTAATGGGTGCATAAATTTCAACCATGAGGCAGAGAATTTCTTACCCTGCTTGCCAGAAAAGCAAGATGAGATTCAACCGAGTGATCATAAGCAGCAGCAGATAAGTAATCAATTCCTGCCATTTGCATAAAATATAAATAAAATAAGTTGTTTTCACTGTTTTTGGTATAACTTTTGTAAATATGAAATACAGTGAAAAATAAGGTGGCATCTTCTACAAATGAAAACAGAAAATGTTTTATCAAACCAACCAAATCCAATCTTTAGTTCAGTGGGACAAAAACCGGTTATGTACATAATGTAACCTCAACGAATATAGTTCAAGGTAATGCAGAAGTTGAAGAGATCAGAAGGAAATAACTTTTCTATGAAAAAAAGGGCTCTTGGTTGGCCAAGTTATGGACAGAGTGATGATACCACAACAGAGAATGTTTTCTGTAACTAGCTTGATATGAGGAATACAAGTACAACTGACATCTGAACGAACCAATCAAGGCGCAATGAATTTATAATAGATTGGTCTCAAAACAACCACCAAGATATAGAAAAAGCTGATCGAATAAACAGTTCACAAGTGAAATTTAAAGAAGTGAGTGGTGTCAGAAACACAAAATAATCATATGCACTTTGAACCTTGGGCGTTTGCAGCTATTTATTAATTCATAACCACAAAGAATGGAATAGAGTGACATCAACTCATCTTGATTCATTCCTAAATTGCAAATAAATACTAATAACTACCATGCACTCGTAAAGACAGTAAAAAGATAAAATGTATGCTTAAAAATGGACGTTATCTGAGTTGACAAAGAGTAAGATATAGTCAAGACAAAAGAAATGACTAGAACAAAAAGTAAGTTAAAAAATGTGACAAGGAAACCTATATAACTAAATGACTACACTTTATTAGAAGCAATTAGAATATTTATTTATAAGAGGAAAATAAAAATGCAGACTTGGGACCAGTCATGAGTGGAGCAAGAGTCAGAGGAAATGCTTTAGGCAGGGAATAAGTAGCCTAAATCTTAAGAAGTCATCAATATCTCTCACCTACAAGTTTGATGTCAGTGTTCTGTATTAGCCATTTTGCACCATCCTCCTTGAATCCCACATAGCTTGTATCAAATTCTTTCTTAAACATGAGTCGCCTAACAATTCAGCAGTGATTAACTCATGTAGTTTCTAACTAAAAGCTACAAATCAGTATATAGTTTAAGCAAAATGTTGAATTAAAGAAAAAAATTATAATAATATTAAAAAAAAAAAAAAATAAAATACATAATAAAAAAAAAAAAAAAAAAAAAAAAAAACTTAAATGTGTGTGGGTATACAGAAAGGGGAGGTAGGCACTAACTATAAACATTTTAATTAAATTCATATTATTAAAAACCTTCGCATGCCTTGCATTTTCTCCATAGTCCTCCATAGAAACCATATAAAAGTTGGTATGGTGTTCCTTCGTAATTCTAATTTACAGTTCATAGTAACTTACAAAAATTCTTAACATAAATAGCCATGAAATCCGTTTTCACTTTACAGTTTTTCAAATTCCCATTAGGAGTCAATAAGTCATTATGCATCACCGGTAATTAGTGATTCTTATTACTTCCAGCTACCGGCCACTTCCTCTCCATTCTCTAAATACTAATACCCTATTCATAGCAGATCATACACATAAATTGAAGGAAACTACAATTAAGGAAATACCTGTGTATAGGTCAACATATTAGATCCACGGCCACCCAACAATGACGATAAAGGAGCAACCAAAAATTGAATTTGAACATAAAAAAAGGTACCAAAAGACTGAAGTCGTAAATGATTGCAGTGCAACATGTAAAATAAAATTGTTGTTCCCTCCATTTTCAAAACTATCAGAGCCAATGTAACTTCAGGATTAACAACATATAATTTCCTTCTTAGAACTCGTTTTTCATAACATTGCAAGTTAAAATCACAGAGATAATTTTCAATATAAATAGTGCAATAATCTGAAAAAAACGACGCACAAAACAAGCTATTTCGTGCATATGCGAGAGCTATGAAGCCGCGTCAGAGAAACACTTTAAAAGCAAGTCTGAAGAAACTTTATTAAATTAACAACAAGAAAATAATCTCACAGTAGTTATGATACATGTAACTTATAGAACTCACCTGTCGGTATTTAAAGTTCTGAAAAGCACGCGACGCACACCTTTAGGGATATTCAAGGACTTCATAACCTCAGCTAGAAAAAGGAGAAATTTTGTAATGCTTCAATTAAACGTGACAAATGATGACAAGGATAAGCTTGCATTTTATAACTGTGTAGGAAAGTACAACTTCAGGCTAAGGCAGGTACAACATTCCAACAAATTTACTGTGTAGGAAAGTCTGGCGTTAAGACTTTGTATGACTAAACTTCCTTACAGTATTTATAAGAATAAAAGAAGATGAAATGAAATGAGCAAAAAACTTCTGCGTGTAAAATTTATTTCATCTAACTTATCCAGGAACTAAGGTGCATAAGTTTATTTTAGCATGAAAAAAGTTCGAAGTTGTTTTACTAGTTTATATTTGTCTACCACAAATGTTTATGAAAAAGTTCATAAAAACAAGATTTCGTGTGTACAAGAAATTGCTGAGTTAATCAGAAAAAAAAAATATCCCAACCAATTCAATACACAGAATGCAGGATGCAGGAGTTCAATAAAACAAAAAAAAAGGCAGAAAAACCAAAATGGATCATTAGTAACATTTACCCGTTATGTTTTTATCCCGTGGAGTATCAATCAAAAGTGCAAGGCCTATTAACAGAACAAGCAGTGTATTAGTTGTCCGCACCTAAAACTTCTAGGTAATCAACAAACACAGTATTTGAAAAAACGAAACCAACCAAAGGAGAACAACAGCAAATTAACAATAATTGACAAATGATAAAAGTTACAGGGACAGGGAGAGGATCGACACGCTACCGTTGAGCAGTGTTAGGTCGAGCGAGTCAACATCAAAGCCGGCGTCATAGTAATGGTCGTAAAAGTGACCGGGCGCGTCGACATGAGTGCCGGTGTGAGCACCGAGCTTGAATTTGGAGTTGTTAGCGCGCGACCCATTCTTAATGCTAGTTGTAAGCCAGAGAAAGTCTTGCCCGAGCCCCTCCGTCGACTCCCAAACCGGCAACTCAGGCACGTACCTGTGGCTGATGTCGAAGACTCGCCCGTTGTCGTACACTTCTCGCCGCGGAGGAATCAGAGCGTCGCGGCTCTCCCCGCGGAGGGGGCACCCATCTTTAGCGTCCGCGCCGGGGATGGAAGGATACGCGGCGGAGTTCGCAGAGATGGCGATGGATTGCACCGAAATTAAGCAGAGGATGGCAAAGAGTGATAGAGAGTTCATGGTTCAGTGAGTTGAATTAGACTAATGAATCATCTTGCAATTGGTGCCTATATTTCTTCAGTTCTACTCACCCTCTTTGACAAAATTATTTTATTTTATTTTTTTATTTTGACAACAACAACAACAAAAAAGAGTGAATGTAATCAACTACTCCTTTATGTTTTTTTTTTTACTTAAAAAAATCATTTTCTTAGTGCAGTTTTGACCATGATCGTTTAATTAAAAATTATACTAATCTCCCTTAAAATACTCATAATTTATTTAAGTTATTATATATTATACTCATATATTTTTTTTCTTTAACATATCTCAACTTTTAAAAAACATGAAAAGTAATTTTGATAATATTAATTTCATTATAAATTAATTTAAAAATAAAAATATTTATTACATTTTGTTAATTGAAAAAAACTAAGGAAATTAACATTTTGAATTTTAGGACATGTGAATAAATACTCTTTTATTTTATCATTAATTTTTTAAAATGTTGTCCTGTTTCTATAACATTTTTCTTCCTCTCATTTTTCATAATTTATAAATAAATCCTCCTTTGACAAATATTAGTTATTATAGCTACAAAACATAATATTCAAGTTGTTTTACCTATTAATTATTTTGGAAAATGCTTTTGACATTATTCTCTATTACTTATTTAAATATATTAAGTTACAATGTTTAAATAATTTTTTAACGCTATTTAAAATCCTATAAAGTAAATTTTTATAATTAGTCATCTTTATTATTACTTTATACTCATTCTTATTTAAATAAAATGAAAGGTATTCGAGTCATGTATGATCTTACTCAATTATCAAATTTTTTAACCTTATGTCAATTAAATCTTTTGTAAAATTTTCACTCATTTGTATTCACTTCTTCTGAATTAAAATCATCTTACTTTTCACTCTTTTCCTTTTCTTTTCTTTCTCTTTTTATCTCACTCCAATAAGAAGAAAACATAATAGTATATTACACTAATAGAATATAAAAAATAATAATAGAAAAAATTAAATAAGTTGCAAAACTACTATAAAAACCTCCTTAAAGTAACTAGTATCTTATAAGTTACAATTTCATTATATACCTATTTTGAAATTATCAAACACTTTTATTTTGTTTAACAAAAATTTATAAACCAATCGAATAAATTAGGAATCAGTTTATTTGATTTTACCGATCACACTTATACATTTGTTATTACGTTAAATATAATAAGATTAATTAAGTTTTAAGTTTTTCTGATATTTTTAATCGAGTTTTGGTTAAAAAAATTTTATTTATTGAATGTTAAAAAATTAATATTTTTTAATTGATTTTTTACTGCTTAATTTTTCCATTAATCAATGACATAGATGTTATATTACCTTATCACTATGCATAGTTGTTTTATGTGTTGTTGTGTTAATGTTAAACGATATAGTTTTGTAGTTAATATAATATATGATTTTTATGGTAGAAGGAGGATGAGAAAACAAAAAATGAAATATAGTGAAAATCCATATACAATATCAACAGACTTCGAAACAAACCTATGGTTGAACACTAGAATAAAGATGCCATTAGATTAAAAAAAATCAAAACAAAAACGAGTTGAAAAAAATAATTATAAAGAGACTAGGAAACAATAGTTGAAATGACTAAAGATAAAAAAAAAAAAATATATATATATATATATATAACATATAAATAACTATAAATTTAATTTTACAAATTATTTTTATGAGAAGAATTAAATTTAAAATTCAATTATTATAAGACTTAAAATTCATTTTTTAATAATTAATTATTGTTATTTATATCTTAATGTCTTAACCGTAGCTTAAATATTATTATATGTACATATATTATAATGTAAACTAAGAAAAAAAAAACATTTTATAATTATCAATAATAATTGTTTATATCTCTCAACAAACCTTTTACTCTTAAATAAAGATAACTCAGCCACACATACAACTAAATCTAACTCTAAAAGAAGAAAAAAAATCATATATAAATAGATAGACAGATAAATTTCACTTTCAATATGTCGACAGCGTTAATAATTAGTGTTAACCTTGTTATGATTTTTTATTTGTTAATTACAGTTATTTAGTATTTAAAATTAAACCATTTTGACCGATTTTAAGTTGATCATGTCATAGGCTGACTTTAAACTAATACTTTATCATTTCAACGTTACCGGAACATGTGATTTGACTTTGATGTGAAAAGGGATCTATAACGTAGAAAACAATAAAACTGGATTGAATTTTCTAGTGAAAGCATTGAATCTTACGTTTAATTGATGGAACGATGGAACGCAACAAAAAATATTTAGATTCTTATTTCACACCCTTTTTTCCTATACACAACCCTTCTCTATATATTTTTGTTTTACGAAGTACTTCTCAGTATCACCATTAACAATAGTTATCGGACAAAAAAATTACGAAAAATAAAAGTGCAAATGTTATTCATAATTTATGATGTATTTATTGCAATATAGTTTATGATTATGACTTTATAAAGCATTACATTTTCAAACATTTTTTGACGCAGGAATCCGCCACACTGCTCGTAAGATCGCGATCGCGAACATCTGATATATATATGTAAAGTTAACAAAAACACAATTAATTTAAATATAAAAAAATGTTGTAAAAGCTTAAAAGGACAGAACAGAATCATAGTAAGAACATAATTACCACAAGACTTGACGCAACCAGGAACAGCATCGGTGGGTTTTCCGAGACATTCGAGACGACATGTAAAGAGACATACTAGATAAGAAAAACCAGAAGCAGGAGGTAACAGCAATGGTGCACATTCCAGTTCACATTTGGTAGCACAGTCGATTAAAAGAGTCTTATATGGAGGACTCTGAGTTGCTTGTGATAATTCCACCATAACCATCATCGTAATCATAAGCACAATTTTGCTATTTTTCATCTCATTCTTCCTCATTTTATTCCCTAGATCTATACGATCTATATCACACTTTTATATATAAATGTTGAATTCTTGATATCACATTCCAAACAAAATTACAAAACATCTTTTTATAGTGAGGAAAATTATATTATATTCTATTCGATGCTTACGTCATGTTTAAATATGTATTAAGTGTACTCTATAGTATTTAAAGCGGATTTTTGTGAAAATAGTTTACTTTTCAATATATCATTAATTGTTGATCAGTATCGTAAAGTACCGGTTAAGATAATTAATATGCATTAAATTTTATAAAAAAATACATAAGTAAATGTAATATTAAATTAAATATGACTTAATCATTATTAATATAATCTTATTTTTTTAAAAGACAAAATTGTTTATAACAACAAGCATAAAGAAGTTTAAATTAACATAACAACTAGTAAAAAATAAAATAGTGTTTAAACATCTAAAAATTTTATAGAAAAATAACTAAAGTATCAATTTTTTTTAAAACTTAAAGATATATCTTTCAAAGGTTTACCATCTTCACATTTGCAACTTTCACTTTGAGAGACTCTTGAAATGTTACATTTTTTTTTCTTTTTAGTAGAGATTTAAAAATTTCAAAGTCATTATTCTATATGTTATTGTCTACAAATTTAAAAAGATATTTTTATAAAATGTGTTATATGCATTTATAATATCTTAATTAATATATTTAATTATTTAAACTTTCAATATAAAAATGGAGAAATCAATACAAATTAATTTTCCTTAATCAGGATACTGATTAGCATTCTCTATCTATCTAAATCTATTTGATTTCGTTCCAAATATTTCTTTTCACTCTTCTCAAGTTTCATTTATTTTGTTATAATTTATAAGTTATATATTATCTCAAAATTTATTTATCTTTTATAATATGTAAAATAACAAAAAGTGTTATAATAATTAAATTTTGGTTTAATATAATAGAATACAAGTAATAAAACGGATCAATTCGACCCGTGGAGCGTGGATCGGGCTGCCCGTCAAACATCTATTATAAATAGTAACCGATTTTCAGTGCATTCAAAAATCTATTTAATGTGTGACTCAACAACAGGCGTTAAGAGTTAATATGTACGTTTTATATATTTCATTCCAATTGAGTCATAAACACAAATTGGTCTAATTCCCAATCATGCATATATTAAATATTATATTAAATACGATATATTAAACTCTTCATTAACATAATGTATCGCTCTCTTGGTTTTTGTCTACATTTTATGTTTCTTTTTTAACAACCCATAATATAATAAATTTTATTGTCTTGAATAAAATAATTGTGAAATTTCTTATATTACTTTTTTTTTAAACATCACAGTAATTGCACGGGTAAATTAATTAAAAGTAAAATAAAATATAATTGTAGTTACTTGCATTTTTATAAACATACATTACTTAAAAATTATTCATATTTTTTGTAAAAAAGTCGTCGTAGAAATAAGTTGGTTAATTTAACTTTAATTAATAGAGATAAATATAAGTAATTTAAGAATAAAAAAAAACAAAATTTAACGAATAAAAAAATAACATAAAAATATATATATATATATATATATATATATATATATATATATATATATATATTGTAATAAACACGTTAATTTGAAACCATAATCCTAATTTCCAAGTCACACAATACATAAAATGGGTCACCTAAGCAAAAACAATACCCGTTATGCAAATAACGTTAGATTGTACGATGTTTTGCTAATAATTTTAAAAATGACAAAATTAAATAAAATTGAGAAAAAGTTAAAATCTAATTGAATGCGTAAAACAACAAGAGAGATAACTTCTTAAACAAATGGGACAAAAATAAGAACAAAAATAGTATTTAACCATAAAAAATATTTAATTCAAACTAAACATAAAAACTAAAAAAAAAAAATTATTTGGTTTAATTTTAATTGAATTCTAAACTCTAAACCCTAAACACAAGTGATTGAGAACAATAACGATGACTACAAAATAACGATAAAATTTGCACTCACTTATATATTATGAAATAATTATATATTTCGTCGATGCGGGATTTATGATAGAAATACCTTTAAAAATCATTATAAAAGAGATTAAAAATGTTTATAGTCCTTGAACTTTGATATGAAACTATGATGGGTTTCTATCTGAAACTTTGATACATTTTGATCCTCAAGCTTTAAAAAATAATAGACATAGTCCTTTTTAATCAATTAAGACATGTCAAACGCATTTTCTTTTCTAACAAGCATTGAAGAAGGAATGTATCAAACTTTGTAAACCTTTGTAAACAATTCAAATGTTAACATGAGATGCACTTGACATATACAAAAAGAATTATCGTAATTAGATTAAAAGAACTATATACATTCATATTGACAAATTTCAAATTCACGTGAAAGTGTATGGACTACAAAAATACTTGATTGTAATGAAAAAGTATTTAAAATGGAAAGATATAAAAGTAAAATTAAAAAAAAAAATTGGAATAAATTCAAATCATTCTCTTAAATATTTTATTTTATATTATTATTTAAATTAGTGTTAATAATTATTATTGTTATTATTAATATTAACTAAAACCAACAATAAATTTATAATTTGTTAAGTTTGTTATTATTAATATTAATTGTAATTTTAATTATTAATACTAATATCTTTAATGTTGATTTATTAAAAGTTGTAATAAATGCATGGAAAATATTTCCTTTAATTGATTAGCTGTGTTAAATTTGAAAATAAAACCAAGGTCACTTTTATTTTGATCTCTTGGCTCCTACACAAATGTCTTTAACCATCCTCTAAGAATATCCATTCCTCCAAATCGATGCAAATGAGCAAAAATAAACAACCAATCTACTCACACATTCATTTTATCATATATCTCGTGAGAGTAGCATCAAACAAAAGCTAAGTGTCTCTACATATGTAAATTTACTATACTTAATGGTCCCGTATTCAACAAAAGTATGCACAATTAGTTGATAATAATTTATTTAATTATTTATAAAATCATATTTCATTTATTTAAATATTATTAATGTATTTTTGAGAATGGAACTAATTTCTTTAATATGAAAAATGATTTAAAAGAGACAAGTATGAATATTTTATTAATTAAAGTTTAAAATATGTTATTTTTTTCAATTTTCAAATTATTATTCATCATATTATAAATTTAAGTTTACTTGGTGAAAAGTAAAATACTTTTATTTAGTCTAATTATAATATGTTTTTTAATATATTTTTTTCCCTGTTTTATACAGTTTTATGAAAAATTATACATGTCTAAAATTAAAACAGTTCACGTGAAGTTTATAGGATAAAGATATCTTTGTTAGTATAAATACATGATTATGTGTTTACAAACGTTGATAATAATATTTTATATGTATAAAAGTTTAATCCTCTTATATAAGAGATATGAAGTTGAAAATTTAAACTTGATTAAGTTATAAAGACAAAGAAAGCTAGTTATAATTTTTACAGTACCTTAGGATATATAATTTGAATTGTAGATGTGAATTGGTTACAATATTGAATTTTGTGTAAGGATTGTGTTTTATTTGAGAATATTGACAATGTTTTGAATTATGATATGAAAAAAAAAATGTGATGAAAAGTTTTGAAATATCATCAAGTGTCAATTTTTGTTGGGCCAAATTCATTAACTAAAGATGTAAAATGTTTATTAGTTGAATGATTATTTTGCTTGTTGGACGTAGATACCTTTGGTTGAGCGAGAAAAAACGGTGATAGATAAATTTAGATGTGTGTTTCATTTGCTAAGCAAACACAGTGATTGAACAAGATAATATTTTGTTTTTGAAATATTGTCGAGTGATTTTTGGCTAGACCAAATTCAGTTACTGAAGATATTAAATGTTTACTAGTTGAATGATTATTTTGACTATTGGACGAGTATAACTTTGATTGAGCGAGAAAAACGATGATAGACAAATTTAAACATGTGCTTAATTTGCCAAACAAATACAATGGTGATTGAACATGTTCTATGCACTTTGAAAAATATGTTTTAAAATACCTATAAAATGTTATAAATATTTATCTTCAATTACTTTTTTTATATTTTATAATGTATTGTATTTGAATAATATTTCGATTGGTGAAATAATAAATTGAGACTTATTGGTATTTAAATTGAATTGAAATGTAAAAGAATAAAAAATATATGATGTTAAAGTTGTGGCATGACATGACATGTGATGCGCAGTAGGTATAGTTATCTATAAAGAAAAAATATTATATTTATTGTTTAAATATTTAATGTTTAGATTATGTATTGAATTTGAAATATTAAAAGAAATATTTTAACTTGTATTAAACTCACAAAAAGAAGATCTTAATAGTAAAATGAAGTTTTAATGATTTAATATTAAGTATTAAGATGTCACATATGTATAGATGTAGCTTTATTGTAGTGCGAATCACTTTAAGAAAGGATTGTAGTGTGAGATGTGTCTTGTTCTAATTCAACACATGTGTTTTGTTCTAACTTAAGGTGTCTTAAGAAAATAAAGCCAATTATATATGATAATAATAATACTAATTTATGACATGGAATGTGGTAAATGGATTAAGAATTTGTACTTGATTTTCATATATATTTTATAAATGAATTACACATATATATATATATATATATATATATATATATATATATATGAATTTTTAAAATATTGTATATGATTTTGAAATATACATTTTTTTATGAAATTTTAAATATTATCATATCCTATTTTACACACTTGTATATTGTTTCTAACATGATCGTATATTATGTGAGATTAAACAAAGAAAAAAAACTTTTATTTAGTATATTTTTCTTAATATATATATATATATATATATATATATATATATATATATATATATATATATATATATATATATATTTATTATTATTAATGAGTTAACTGTTACTAAATTTCAAGGTATTACTATAATAACAAGTATATTAAAATTTACTAAAAATGTAATGATACATTGATAATCAGTATTAATTACATAATTTGTTGAAAATTATTTATCTTATTAATTGTTATAACATTATTAATTGATTTAGATGTTATTATTATTATTATTATTATTATTATTATTGTATTACTATAAAAGAGTTATTTATTTCTATATTTATGTACAAGGATACATATATTTGATGTATACATTTTTTTTATTCTTAATAATATAATTATTAACTTATTTGTTAAGACAATTGTATGATTTATATCAGTTTCAATTTTATTATTATTTTTATTGATTTTTTAATTAGTTTTTAATTTTTAATTTTAGATTAAACTTTTACTAAGAATTATTTATATTTTATTTAGTAATATTTATGCAGTTTGTTGTACTTTTAAATTTGAATTACAAATTTAAATAAAAATTATGTATAATTTATTTGGCAATATTCTATTATTTGGTGTACTCTCAAATTTAGGTTAAAATTTGTATTAAGATTTATTTATATTTTTTGGCAATACTTTTGGAACTCACATTATTTTTGTTTTTATAATTTAGTTATTTCTACTAATTTAAAATTTTAACATACGTTCTTTATTTTGTGCTCTTGTAATTTCAAAAAATTCCATTTTTTCAATATTTTCATTAATAATTTATTATTTTAAAATATTTGTAGTATGTTATTGTACCGTTTATAAATTAAATTAGCTTGAATTTGAAAAATTACACTAACAAATATTTAAAAACACGTACATACAAACGTGTATATATATATATATATATATCCCAGTTATCATGTAAAGAGAGTTAATTTTTGTTTTTTAAGTCTAATTATTTTTTTAATTTATATCATTATTATCTAAAAGATATATCCTTTTTGTGTATACATATTTTTTTAATTTCTTTTTATTAAATAACATTTTTTAAACTAAGATAATCATCTTACAAATTTTACCATTTAACATTATTTCTTTTAAATTGAACCAATTTTTTTTTTAATTTGACAATTTTTATTAAATTTAACTATTTTTTAAAGTAGAATAATTATCTAAAATTATATATAATAAAGAAGATTATCCTTTTTATATTTACATTTCATTATTCTAATTTTATCCTTTACAATATAATTATTTGTTAAATTTTTAAAAATTAATCATTATGTTTACCTGTTTTCTATAAAAGAATTTTTTTTATTAATTGTTAATTTTTTCTGATCATTTTACTTTACTTTTATTAAATATATAAATTTATTTTATATGTTAATTTAACAACATTATAATATCATTATCTACTAATATCTCATAATATAATATTATACATATTTAAGAAAAACATGTTATTGAAATATATTTTTTTTCTTAAATTTTTTTATATTATTTTTATTATCATTAAAAAATAAATAAATCCCCTACATGCATGTATTTCAACAAGAAAGTATAACAAACTATAATAAGTTATTACGTTTCATAAATTTTATGAAATTATTTATCTGATTAATTGTCATAACATTATTAATTGATTTAGATGTTATTATTAGTGTATCATTATAAAAGAGTTACGAATAGATAATGTAAATAAAAGAAAAACCATTTCTCTTGTTAATACTTCATTTGTCTTCTTTATATATATATATATATATATATATATATATATATATATATATATATATATATATATATATATATATATATTCTCTTAAACCTTCCGTTCTGGAACATAGCACCTTTCTCCCCTCTCCTTCCATCTCCACCTGCGGCATCTACCTTCATTTTTTTTAGCACTGAAAAACCAGACATTGTACCTCAACCGTGGCCCTTCCCTCCTAAATTTCTCCAATCATTCAAAAACCCAACCACACTCCAACCCCACCACAACACAACACAAACCAACTCCTTAAAAATTAACATCATTCTTAACCATCTCTTTGTCAGAAACCACACACTAAATCCAATATGCAAATCCTCTACCTCGCCATCATTTCCCTCTCTCTCCTTCTCTTCCACAACACAAACACCTTCATCCTAGTCCAAGCCCTCACCTCGCCCTCAGACATTGCAGCCCTCAGAGCCTTCAAGGCCTCGATCAAACCCTCCTCCATCGCACCCTGGTCCTGCCTCGCCTCATGGAACTTCACCACCGATCCCTGCTCAATACCTCGCCGCACCAGCTTCATCTGCGGCCTCACCTGCACCGCTGATTCCAAAACTATCAACCAAATCACTCTCGACCCAGCAGGCTACTCCGGCACACTCACCCCCCTAATCTCTCAACTCACACAACTCACCACACTTGACCTCTCCGATAACAACTTTTTCGGCTCAATCCCCTCTTCAATCTCCTCCCTCTCCAACCTCCAAACCTTAACCCTCCGATCCAATTTCTTCTCAGCCTCAATTCCTCCCTCCATAACCACTCTTAAATCACTCCAATCTCTTGATCTTTCACACAATTCTCTTTCTGGGTATCTTCCAAACTCCATGAACTCCCTCGCCAAACTCCGTAGGCTCGATCTCAGCTTCAACAATCTCACCGGTTCAATCCCCAAACTCCCACCCAACTTGCTCGAACTCGCGATCAAGGCCAATTCTCTATCTGGGCCTCTCCAAAAACAGAACTTTCAAGGGATGAACCAGTTAGAAGTGGTGGAGCTAAGCGATAACGCCCTCACAGGAACCGTGGAATCCTGGTTCTTCTCTTTACCGTCGCTGCAGCAGGTAAACTTGGCCAACAACACCTTCACGGCGACGCAGATCTCGGGACCACGCCCGGCCCCCAGCAGCGGCAACCTCGTTGCCCTCGACCTTGGGTTTAACAGAATCCAAGGCTACGCCCCCGCGAATCTCGCCTCGTTTCCAGTGCTGTCGTTCCTGTCGCTTCGCTACAACGTGCTACGTGGCGCGATCCCTGTGGAGTACGGGCAAATGAAGTCCATAAGGAGGCTCTTCCTCGACGGAAACTTCCTCCTCGGAAAGCCGCCGGTTGGGCTTGTCGCCGGCGGCACGGAGGTCACCGGAAGTCTGGGGGACAATTGTCTGAAGGAGTGTCCAAGGTCATCGCAGCTGTGCTCGCCGGCACAGAAACCAATCTCAGTTTGCAAGCGAGCCTACAGTGGTAGACCAACACCGATACCTGTTGTCGGTTAAAATAAATTAAAAAATTAAACTATAAATAGATAGGTTTTTGTACTTTTTTTTTCTTAAAAAAAGGTTTTTGTTAGAAGTGCGTTACTAGTGAATAAAAGATGATGGTGCCAGTAAAGTATAGAGTGAGAATGGTAATGCAATAGTGTTCATACTTTCCCTGTTCTTGCGAGGATGACGTTGACATCTTGAATTTTTAAATAATTTAGATTACAGCTATACCACACAAATGAGAACACATGTGCATGATACAGTGTTGTGCATTGATTTAGTTTGAAAGGTTTAGATGCGAAGTTTGTGATGGGCCCAGCAGCGTCCACGATGAGAGGCCCATATCTGTTGTGGAGTTGAAGGAAGCCCCGTCCCTTCCACCGACTACCCGTCAAAAACGTCTATACATCTTATGAACAAAAAACAAAACCATAAATAATCACACTCTCCCGCTTTATTATTTTTCCATCACGTGTTTTAAGACAAGTAATGTATTATATGCACAATCTTATTTTAGTTAAAATAATTGAAATTTGATTCAGATCAACTCATACTCGAGTGAGAGAGCTATTTTGTGACCACTTCGCATTTGAGCTTAGAGATGTCAAATAATTCTGTTTCTGTGGGTATTATCCGAACCCGTCACGTTTTGACGGGGAATCCCCGCATTGACTGGGTATGGGTATGGGGAATCCCCGACTTTTTCAGTTGGGTATGTGGATGTACATATACCCGCCATAATACCCGTCTCTGCCATATCGTCATTCTCGTTTAAATTATTAAAATATTCACAATTAATCAAGTAACCCCTATATATATATATATTTTTTTTTTCTATTTTTTATTTCTTTTAATTATTTCATTTGTCATTAAACTTATTCTCATCTCCAATATATTTTTGATCTTATCATAACCTTTATGTAATTATGTTAAAATGATGTATGTTAATAATAAAAAAATTATGCCTCACATTTGAATATTTATATTATTTTTTTAATATTTTTATTTATTATAAATTTTCCTTTCACATGAGAATGTTTATACTCTCAATTTAAGGTAATATAAAAAAAATTCTTTACTTATTATTATTATTATTATTAATTTTTGTTTAATTTG
>Ga0214544_1002576_pt1 | contig 38050 bp, 24 predicted proteins | sample CNSS3metaG_FD_160074 | JGI IMG/M metagenome (GOLD analysis project Ga0214544, IMG submission 160074) | Root nodule microbial communities from cowpea collected in UCLA plant growth center, Los Angeles, California, USA - CNSS3 | ecosystem: Host-associated > Plants > Roots > Nodule | place: USA...
ACTTAGGGAATCAAAAATAACAAACATAAATGAAAGGGATGAAGGATTAGTGAACTTCCTTTCTAAACATGCTTAGTCTTCTTAAGCATGTGCCTCCATCCTTGGTTGGGGTCAATCCTTCATCAATTTTACAGATTAATTGGAGCATTGTATTGAGGTTTTTATGGATTATTTTAGTGTATATGGTTCATCTTTTGATCATTGCTTGTCTAATCTTGCGAGAGTCTTGGAAAGATATAAGAAACTAACCTTGTTTTAAATTTTGAAAAATGTCATTTTATGGTGGAACAAGGTATAGTTTTAGGTCACATTGTTTCCGACAATAGAGTATCGGTATATCCTGCTAAAATTGATATTATTTCACATTTACCTTACCCCTCTTCTGTGAAAGAGATTCAATATTTTCTTGGACATGTAGGATTTTATAGGAGGTTTATCCAAGACTTCAGCAAGATAGCTAATCCTCTTTCCAACTTGCTGCAAAAGGATGTACCATTTGACTTTTGAGAGAGGTGCAAACATGATTTTGATACTTTGAAAAAGGCGCTCACCACCATTCCCATTATCCAGCCACCTGACTAGACATTACTATTTGAGTTGATGTGTGATGCATCAAACTTTATAGTAGGAGCAGTGCTTGCACAAAGAGATAGGAAGCTATGACATGTGATATATTATGCTTCTAAAACATTGGACACAGCGTAGGCTGACTACACCATAACTAAGAAGGAATTATTAGTTGTTGTGTTTGCCTTGGACAAATTTAAACCATATATACATGGTTCCAAGGTAATTTTTTAAACTTATCATCCAACATTAAAATTCCTTTAGAAGAAAGCAGATTCCAAGCCAAGGTTGATTAGATGGATGATACTACTCCAAGAGTTTGACATCGAGATTCGAGACAAAAGTAGGACATACAACTTAATAACTGACCATCTTAGGAGGATTGAAAATGGAGAATATGGCATCCCTTTCTAAGAAAACTTTCCTGGTGAAGTCCACCTAGCTTTGACTGTTATGAAAGGTATGTTTCCTAAACCTTGGTTTGTTGATATTCTTAACTATTTGGTTATTTCTATTATTCCTCCCTCCTTCTCCAAGTCTGAAAGAACAAACCTGAAAGGTGAGGCAAAGTACTATATATGGGAAGATCCAATCTTATGGCGCATTGGTAGTGACCAAGTAATAAGGAGGTGTTTCCAGATGTTGAGATACCTTCTGTGCTTGAGTTCTGTTGTGGACATTATGGCACACAAAGGATAGGTAGGAAGAAGTTGGACTGTGGTTTGTATTGGCCTACCATTTTTAAGGATGCAATGAGGGTGTATAAAAATTGTGAGTAGTGTCAAAGGGCAACCAGATTCATTACTAGAAGGGATGAGATGCTTCAACAACCTATGATATTTTATGAGGTATTTGATATTTAGGGAATTGATTTTAGGGGTCCTTTTCCTCCTTCTTTTGGATTTTCTTATATTCTACTTGTTGTAGACTATGTTTCCAAATGGGTGGAAGCCATAGCTACAAGAACTAATGATGCTCGAGTTGTCATGAGTTTTGTCAAGTCTAACATTTTATGTAGGTTTGGGATACCACGAGCCATCATTAGTGACTAGGGGACTCATTTTAGGAATAAGTTGTTTAAGAACATGTTGAAGAAATATGGGGTGACACATCTCGTTGTTACACCGTATCACCCCCAAACTAATGTGCAAGTAGAGACCTCTAATAGGGAGATTAAAAAGATACTTGTGAAAGTAGTGAAGCCTAGCCGAAAGGATTGGGTCACAAGATTGGATTATGCACTTTGGGTATATAGGACAGCCTACAAAGAACCTATAGGTATGTCACCTTTTAGGGTGGTTTTCGGAAAGGCTTGTCATCTACTTGTGGAGATTGAGCATCAAGCTTATTGGGCCATGAAAGCATGCAACTTGGATTTGGAAGAAGCAGGGAAAGAAGAGAAACTTCTGTTGCAAGAACCAGAGGAGATTAGGCTTGTGCGGCCTATGAAAACTCAAAGTTCTACAAATAGAAGACCAAGCAATTCCATGACCAAAAGCTTGCTGCTAGGAAGGACTTTAAGGTAGGCCAAAAGGTATTATTATATAACTCAAGGTTAGGTCACATGTGTAAGATCCGCTAAATTTAATTAATTAAATAAGTAATTAATTAATAAATGCGTGTAGTGGGAGCCTTTATGGCATTAATTATTGATTGATATGATGTAGAAAAGTACTAGCTCAAACGGTTGAGAGTACTTGTTTGTGTTGAGAGGACTTGGGTTCAAGTCCTATATATGTCATTTATGTTCTATTTAATTTATTATTATCTTTAATAATATGCTTGATTATGATGAATGATAATTTAATCTTATATTTATAGGAAATATCACAGAACATGAATTGGTTAAATGGTTGTGCATTGATTTGAGATTAGCATGGTTATGGGTTTGAATCTTGGTAGAATCAAATTAAGTTTTCCTTTTTGCTAAAACTAGTTTTGGCATGAATGTGAAAGGGTCAGAAACCCTAGTCGTCATGAGGGGTAGCCAAGAGGGCTGGAAAACCACCTAGTAATGGTGCTTGAATGACCATTAATTCAAGCATTAATCCATTTTCGTTTTTTTTATTAATTTCATGAAATAAATGGCTAAAAACTTGAGAGTAGAAGGTTTTCTGGAAAAATTTGGCATAGAAACTAAGAGTAAGTGGTGAGGCTGAGTTGAGGGTGTGTAAAGGAAGAGAAGTGAGAGTGGAGAAAGAGTCTTGAAGGGAGGAAGCACTAGCTAAGGTGAATCAAGAGCAAGGACTCAAGAATTGTGCATATTTGAGCAAGGAATCCAGGTTAGGGGAGTTGGAACCGTTTATTTTAATTCGTAATTGCTTAATTATATGACATGTATGAATTATTTGATGTATATATATATATTCTATCCATTTTGAAATTCTCGTGTTTCTGAAAAATTTTAAGAAACCGCCTGACGGGTTATTCGTAGCCGCCAAGCAACTCATGCAATTTCAAGTGGTTTCTGGGTTCCTGAATGAAGTGTCTGGCAGTGATGAACACCCTCCAGGCGATGCGAGTCAATTTGAATCGATTTTTATGTTTTGGGGTTTCTGGGATGATTTTGATCGGGGAAAAAGGCAGTATTAACAGTTTGTGAATTATTAGAAGTCATGTTTCGTTGAATTATATGTAATTGGAAGTTAAATTGGATGAAAAAATGAATGAACATCATTTAGGGTTGGTGAATTGGGATTTTATATTAACGGAATTTCGTATATTGGAAGTTTTAGGAATGAACTGTGAACCTAAACACGTGAGCGCAACCTAATGAGTCAAAAATTGATTGAAATAAAAAAAATTGGGTTGGTTAAGATTCGCAGGTGCATGGGAGAAATTATGGGTTCCTGGAACAGCATGCACCGCCTGGCGGCACCCAATTTGCTGCCAAGCGCTATACTAGAGTAGTGGGTTTTGTGGGAAGGCAAATGTTAGGATAGTAAGGTTAAGTGGATTTGCCCAAGTTGGAAGTGAGGTGTAAATATTGGTAAGGTATGATTGTTATGTCATATAAAATTTGGTAGAGACTTAGTTAATAATTGGGTAAATAATAGAGTATAAAGGGTATGTGGTTAATAGTGGCATATTTGGACTTAAAAATGTTGAACTAAGCAAGTCTATTTTGGTGAACTTAGGTTGGTGAACCTAAATGGAATTAAGAACATTGGTAACAAGTTAATCAATGAGAGCTTATGTAATTAACGTGGTGAATTTCACTGTGGGCCTTGGTGCTTCGTTTAGATATGTAATGCTTTGTCTGTCTAAAAACTAGTAAAGTGTGAGTACTGGTGTAGCACCTGGCGGTAATGTTGGGACCGCCAAGCGATAGCTACAAAATTAGAGGAGATCCGGAAAGCTTGGCTCTTGGCGGCCGATGTCTACAATGTTAGTGTGTTTTGAGGTGCTTGGCTCTTGGCGGCAGGTGTCACCCGCCAGGCAGTCTAGAAGCGAATTTCGCATGGCGACTCAGGAGCAGCGCCAAGCGATGTTGCAGAGGCAGAATTGTGTTTTTGCTTGTGTGGATGTGCGTGGTCTACAAAGTTTTGATGATATCTCGAAGGTCGGATTGTTATTGTTCCTTGAGTTGTGGCTCGGAACGTATCCTTGAGTTGTGGCTCAGGATAGTGGTTAAGCACATGGCATTCCTTGAGTTGTGGCTCGGAATGGCATCTCTTGAGTTGTGGCTCAGGATGGTGGATGAACACGAGGAACTCTTGAGTTGTGGCTCGGGTTGGCGAGTGTTGTCGGTATGAGTGTGCGCGTTGTAGCGTGTACGGATGGGTCCAGTTAGATTACTTTCCTCAATATTAAGCTGATGAGTTTGGTAGTCTTGGGACATTACGAATATTATTCGTATTGGGAACTCCACCTAGCGTTACAGAGTGTGGTCCGTAGCATGGTTTCCCACACATGCTCTACCAGTTGTGGCTGGTAGATGTGGCAGCAAGACATCTCGAGGTATTCGTCAGCAGATGTAGAACACGAATAACATGGTGGTGGCCATGTGAGTGGAACCAAAGGATAGGAATTCCTCTGGTGTACTTGTATGATTTATCTTGTACATATATGTGTAATTATATATGTTTGTGTAATTGTAAGCTCACCCTATCTACTTGTGTTTGACGATGATCGTGTATGTGGTACACGAGAGCAGATGATGTTGCAGGTGGATTTGGTGAGCAATAGAGTCAGAGCGGGGTTAGTCTTTGGAGAAGAATTTTTATCAGAGTTTTTATATTTTATGATTTTTAAATAAATTATATTATTTTATATCACTAGACTTTGATGGTTGTAATGAAGTTTATAATTATGGTTTTAAAGTTATTCTATGATAAATGAAAGTTTTAAATTTTCTCGCATTTTTGGGAAATGATATTTCAATAAATGAAGTTTAATTATTATTGCTTTATTTTATTATTTAAATTCATAATATCAAGTCGAGATTTTACATTTGGTATCAGAGCCAAGGTTTTCAAAAAAATGATTTTGGGGTCTGTGGGGAGTGAGCTTATTGTGTTACGCTTGTTTGAGGCTACTCGTAACGAGCAGGATGCATGGTTGAGGGAGTGCGGGAAAATTTACCGAGTTATAGAGTGCAGTGATTCACATAAGTTGTCCTTCATCACCTTCCTACTGGTGGCAGATGCTGAGTATTGGTGTCAGGGGATGCAACAGCTGATGCAGACCCAAGAAGGGTAGGTGACATGGACTACCAGGGGATCCTGACTAGGTTCATGGACAGTGCCAAACATAAGAGGGAGGTAGAGTTCCTCACGTTCCACCAGCGGAACCTAACTATGCAGGCATACACAAACAGTTTTGAGTACTTGGCAAGATTTTTCTCTCTAGTAGTCACGGAGGAGTGGAGGTGTAGAAAATACGAGGGAGGGCTGAAACATGAACTGCGCATATTCCTCGTACTGTTGAGAATCAAGGAGATTCCAGTTTCGGTCGAGCAAGCCAAGGCTGTTGAGCAGCTAGAGATGTGGCCTACTAGAGTGGCTCGACTATAGAAAAATACTACAGACTCTCGACAACAAAAGAAACCATATAACAAACGATAGTCTTCAGCCAGAAAATTGCAGTGCTTTAACTGAGGTGGGGAGCATCTGAGGAGGGATTGCCTAAACTCCTCTGGCAGCTCTGGTGGCGGTGCTAGCAGTGGTAAGTGTTGTGTGTGTGATCAGATTGGACACTTTGCCCAATAATCTCCCAATAAGAAACCAGCTGGTGGCATTCTAGCAAATAAGCCAGTGGGAGAACAACCTAGAGCACCAGGGCTTGTGTTCGCATTAACTACCACCGAGGCCACTCAATTAGGTAAACTGGCGTAGACTACTTGCTTGTTATGAAATCACGAGGTTGTTGTATTGTATGATTCATGAGCTACCCATTCATTCGTATCCAATGAATGTGTGAGGAGGCTCGAACTTGTGATTCGAGAGTTGGGGTGCGAGCTGATAGTAGCGACGCCAACATCTGGGAAGGTATCCGCCATCTCAATGTGTGGGATGCCCTATAGAAGTAACAGGTTTCATGTTCAAGGTGAACCTTATATGCTTGCCAATGGAGGGATTGGATGTGATTTTAGGGATGGACTAGTTGTCAAGCAACCACATTGTCATTGATTGTGGACGATGCAGAGTAGTGCTCCTAGATACAGAAGGACTGGAGATAATATCGTCTAACCAGGCAATGAAGGAGATTGAAGTTGGAGCTACTTGTTTTATGTAGTAGCTCAGGCGGAGAAGAGGAGTACAACCGAGCAAATTAGAAGCATACTAGTGGTGGATGAGTATGCAGATGTCTTCCCAGATGAAGTTCCAGAACTACCACCAAGTAAGGATGTGGAATGCACCATTTATCTCATCCCAAGAGTTGGCCCAATATCAATGGCACCGTACAGGGTGGCGCCGGTCGAGTTAGCCGAGCTGAAGAACTAGATTGAGGATCTGCTTGAAAAGAAATTTATCCAACCAAGTGCATCACCTTGGCGAGCGCCTGTACTTTTGGTGAAGAAGAATGATGGCAGTTCAAGGTAGTGTATTGACTACCGTCAGTTGAACAAGCTCACTATCAAAAATAAGTATCCACTACCAAGGCTCGACAACTTGTTGGATCAATTGAGGGGAGCAATGGTGTTCTCTAAGTTTGATTTGAGTTATGGATATCATTAGATCTTGGTCAAACGTGAGGATGTACAGAAGACAACTTTCAGGTCATGCTATGGACACTACGAGTATGTGGTGATTTCGTTTGGGGTGACGAATGCTCCTGCCATATTCATGGACTACATGAACAGGATCTTCCGACCGTACTTGGATCAGTTTGTCATAATGTTCATTGACGACATATTGATATATTCTAAGAGTCAAGAAGAGCATGTTGATCATTTGAGAATGATGTTAACAATCCTCCGAGAGCATTAGCTATATGGGAAGCTATCGAAGTGTGAATTCTGGCTAGAGGAGGTGCAATTTGGGTTAATTTCACATTATTTGGCCTAATTTTCATTTTTAATTATTTTTAGGTATTTGGGTGAAGCAATTTTGGAGCTTGGACATTAATATTTAGTTGAAGAGACTTGCCACATCATTGCCACATCATTTCCACATCATTTCCACATCATTTCCACGTCATTTGAGTGAATGGGCAACACTTGTGGCCCAATAGTGGCATTTTTGTAATTCTGAGTGGCAATAATGACATTTTTGTAATTCTGAGTGGCAACCAGCCGCTCTCTCTTCCTCTCCATTCTCTCAAACCTCCATTTTTTATGTTTTTAAGCTTTTGAAGGTGACCCATAGAGGCACAAGCTGATTTTTCACGTTTTTCACTCATTTTTTACGTTTTATGAGTCATGGACAACACCTATTGCTTGTATTCACGTTTTGTACTTCTTGGGTAACATTTATATTGAAGCATTTTCGTTTTTGTTGGTTGTTTTGGTTCTTTTCCTGTTTCTCCTTGCTTATTTTCGTTTGTTGCACCATTTTAAATGTTCTGCATCAATTTGATGTCATTTAAATGGTTGAATTTCAAATTCTGTTGAACCTTAATTTGGATTCCATGATGAACTAAGTTTTCGCATTGATTCCTGGCCAAAGAATGAAATGAAACTTTGAGATTAATGTTTTGTTCGGTGGGTTTTGTTGTTTCTCCATTGTGGATTTGTGTTTGCGTTTTAATTGAAGAATCCAATCTGAGTTTGCTTAATTTTCAGAGTGGGAAACTCGTTTTTAGTTGATTTTCATGCTTAATGAACTTTGACAAATTCATGAACGCTTGCATTGCTTAATTGCATCTTGAATTCGTGGTTAACCTCTGTTTAGTTGTTTAATAGCGAGTTCATGAGGAATACCGAAACCAATTTAGTTTGCAATCTGCGATGGGTGAAATTTCATTCGAAGCAAGGAATCACTACTATCTTTTAGGTTGTTTAATCAAAAATTGTAATTACATTTTGTTGTTGTGTTGAAATACTGAATCTGCCAAAACCCCCCTTGTGTTTGAATCTGGAAATTGAAGCTTTGAACAAGAACATTGGTCGTTGGGAGACGACTTGATTCAACTGTCACATACTACATTTTAAGTGTTTTAATTTGGTGGGGTACGACCTCTATCAACCGCACCCGTGTTGGCTATTCCAAACAGGACCAAGACGTTTGAAGTATATTGTGACGCTTCATGCCAGGGTTTGGGTTGTGTGCTGATGCAAGATAAAAGACCAGTGGCCTATACGTTGAGACAGTTGAAAGTGCATGAGAAGAATTTCCCAACGCATGACTTGGAGTTAGTGGGTAGTAGTATTTACCCTCAAGACTTAGAAGCATTACTTGTATGGTTCTCAATTCCAGGTGTTTAGCGATCATAAGAGTTTAAAATACTTATTTGATCAGAAGGAGCTGAATATGAGACAGAGGCACTGGATGGAATATTTGAAAGACTACAACTTTGAGCTTTTATACCACCCTGGTAAAGCCAATGTCGTAACAGACGCCTTGAGCAGAACTGGAGCTTATTGAGAAGCTACGGGACATGAATGCTGAGGGTCATTAATGAATTCCTGGAGGAGATTCGGGTAGAGTAGGGTAAGGATCAAGAACTACAACAGATCGCTGGATGGTTGGGTAATGATAAAGGAAAGGACTTTAGGATGGGCAAAGACGGTATCCTATGTTTCCAAGAGAGGGTACGTGTACTTAGAAAACATGCACTAAGGAAATGCTCTTGGAGGAAGGGCATAAGAGTCGTCATAACATACATCCAAGTATGAATAAGATGTATAAGGATTTGAAAGCAACCTTCTAGTGGACTAGTATAAAGACAGATGTCGCGGATTATGTAGCATCGTGTTTAGTATGTTAGAAGGCAAAGACTGGGCATCAGAGGCTACGTGGTACTTTGGAGCCTTTGGATATTCCTTAGTGGAAATGGGACAGCATTTCCATGGATTTTATGACACATCTGCCGAGGTTGGTGAGAGGGCATGACTCGATCTAGGTAATTGTAGACATATTGACGAAATACGCACACTTCTTGCTAATTAATCAGAAGATGTCTATAGACAAATTGGCATAGTTGTATGTTAGAGAAATTGTCAGGTTACATGGTTTGCCAATGAGTATAGTGTTAGACCGCGATTCGAAAGAAGTTACTTTGATTATTTTTTTAAACATTCATATGGTTGCATGACTTTTTGTTAATAATTGAGAAGTTACTTTGATTAAAGGTGAAAACTTAGATTAAAATTAATCAAGAAGTTACTTTGGTTAATTAGCTTTTTACTGGATATAAAAGGTAAAAGAATAGACATGATTAGGCATAGTAACATTTAATTGAGAAGTCACTTTGGTTAAATTTAATACGACTAATCTATAAAGTTCTTACTTTTGATTGAGAAGTTACTTTGATTAAAAGTGAGGACGCCAACAAATTAATTAAGAAGTTACATTGATTAATTCGAAATCTTAGACAAGAAATCAATAACTATAGTCTATAGGAAACCAATGTTGAAGAAATCAATACCATTACTACGTTTACAATCTTTTATTTGCATGTCATTTATTCTTTGCATATCAAAAACCCATATTTTCATAGTTACTAGTCTTATTTGCATTAGGATAGCTTTTTATAAGAATCAAATATTTGAAATCAATTATGTATTCTTTGAGAGACAACTCAGGGTTAGCTTAACCTTCTCTAGTTTGTTCACCACTAACATGGCAATACTTAATTTGCTATAGTTAAGTAGTGGTATTGATTTCAATAAAATGTGAACTTCACGACAGTGATATCATCCATACATTGATTTCATTTAAATAAGTTATTGTGTGCATAAAATTTGAATCGTCATAGTTAGTATGTTGATTTTACAATTCTATGCATTGATTTCACTTAAACAATCACTGTATGCAGAAAATACAATTTGTCACATCTTTTGGTCTATTGATTATACAAATCTATGCATTGATTTCACTTAAACAGTCACTATATGTTAAAAATAAAATCTGTCAAATTTTTTAGTCTGTTGATTTTATAGTTCTATGTGTTGATTTCACTTAAAAAACCACTATATGCAAGAAACATAATCTGACAAATCTTTTATCTGTTGATTTTACAGCTCTATGTTTAATTTAACTTAAAAAGTCGTTGTATGCAGGAAACATAATCTGACACATCTTTTAATCTTTTGATTTCACTTAAAACAGTATTTGGATATATGAAGTTCAATTTTACAAATTTTAGTTTATTTATTTTTCAAATTTATGTGTTGATTTCACTTAACTAGATTTTATGTGAAAAGAATTATGATCTAATAAACTTTCAGTCTATTGATTTTTGGAATATATGTGTTGATTTTACTTGACAACAAATATTTGAATAAAATAAATTCAAAAGTTTATTGGGTCAAAGGTAAGGTCATGTGATCAGGTGTAGACTGCTATTAACAGGTATTGCATCACCTATTTGTTGCTTTTTCTAAATGCATTGACCATAAAGCATATGTCTTGCATGATTCCAATATGCATGCACCTTACATGATCTAAACTAATTAATTTATTCATGAAAACTCATTGTAAACATAATACTTTAAATTGATTTGGAAATCTAATGCATTTACTCTAGTTTGGTAAAAAAAACAAAATTAAATGAAATATAGATGAACAATTCAACTAACTAATTATGCATTCAATGTGTTCATTTATAAATGTTGCACTTGCAAACATGCATTTTGCATCCACATCTCTTACAATCATCATGCCTCATCGTCAACAACGCCATGTCCAATTATAGGAAGAACACTCAATTCCTTCCATTCCTACCTCTCTAAATCACGAACACCAATGGAGAATTGAAACTTGGTTTGAAGGAAATGAGGACAACATCCAAGTGTTCCTCATAGAGATGACCAGGAAGTAGATCAACATTCCTAAGGTATTAAGATATTCATGACTGAGAATTGAAAGGTTTGAGACTCTCCTCCAATAGCTCAATCATCTCAAAAGTTGAAGACATTCCTTGAGCTTTCAGATAAAATATACCCTTACTTAGTGAAGGTATTTTTCACCAACCTGCAATTAAAAGTGATGTTAAGTTGTCAAGTGCAAAGGGGTTCAAATAGAGATTTCCAAGAAGGCTTAGAAGGATGTTAATGGTTTAAGACAAAAAGAGTTCAAGTGAGGAAAGGTGAAACTAGTGTTATTGAAAAGCTCAACAAAGTGCAATAATATGAGCAATGTTTGAGGAATCTTGGTGCTGAGATCAAGATCTTTCATGTTGGTGGTCTCAAAGTGGATGAGCGGCTTCTTGCTATGATCATCACCAAAATCATAGTCCCACGTGGAAGCAACCACTCTACCTTGAATGAGGGAGACTTGATTCTCATGTATTGCATCTAAAACAATGTGCAAGTCGAATGAATTTTTATGCTTCGTGATCACATGTTGAAAGCCAAGAGGCTCACGGATTCCAGGCTTCCTTTTGTGGTGTTGGTCTCCAAGTTCATTGAATACTTTGGAGTAGATGTGAAAGATGAATTTGAACAATCCACATGGATTTTAAATTAGACCTAATATCTCAATTTGCACAAAATCGGCTTTATCAAGGTTGGAAATGTCTAGACTGCAAGAAGAATAGGTGGTGTTGCAGCTAGTTGTGCCAATGACTATGAAGTTTGCCCAAGTGGGGCAAATCAAGAGGAAAAAGAAGAACCCACTACTGGACGAATATACATTTTCCCCTACAACCTTCTAGAAGACAGAGGCCCTATGTATTCCCAGTTTGGAAGGATAGTCATTCACCAATTGCGTGAACTCAATGTGTCTTAAGATGCACATCACACCTTTTGCAATGAGAGGTTCAATAACTTGGGCGGCCAAATTCTTGGCATTGATGATCTGTTGACATCATTCTAGACCAGAAATAATCCTTAGGATGATTGAGTGTGTTGGCCTATAGGATCACACATTTCATTTGTGTTGTTGCTTTGTCTTGTTATGAGTTTTGTCAGTTTTCCAATTGATTGATTCCAAATTTTAGTATATTGTATGTATTGATTTTTAATATCTTCTTTTGTTTTCAATTTTTGTTGCAATGTATCGTTTGCTTTGATAAATGAAATATTTTCCTTTATTCGTGTTCTTAATTGTTTTACTTTTGTTTGATGAATCCAAATGGGGAGAAAAATTGGAGAAATTGAAATATTAAAGGAATTGAATTAAGAATTTGTAAAACCAGATTCTAGATGACACCCATACTATTGATAGGGGGAGTATTTGCATCTTTGTGTGTTTCTTATTTTGTGTGCACTACCATGGGATATATTTTTTAAACTCACAAGCTTAAACAAGACATGGAAGATGGTGCTTCATCAATTCAATGGAGATTGATTTAAATTCAATGGAGGCTAACTTCATGAAATTAGGGGGCGATTGTTAGCACAAATGGTTTGATGATTTGATGTTTAAAGATTTGATAAAGATATAGGAAGCCATTGCATTGGGATGTGATGAAGCTATAATGAATTGATAAAGATGTTAAGACTTGAATATTCTCGTGTTGATCAAGTTTCAAATGTGTGTTAAATAAGAGTTTCACATGAAGAACACAAAGCTTAAAGATTGTTGCTCATAGTGTATAACATTTTGCATTATATAGATTTCTAGGGTCTGGTTGGTGTCTTTTAACCTGGTTAATTGGTTTTTAACAGGTTAAATAGTTTGTTGCAGTATTTTTGTGTTGCATATTCAATAAGTTGAATTATATTTTTAATCAATTGATTTCATTTAAGCTAATTGAAATCAACAGATTGAAGAAAAATCAACTTGTTGAATATGCTAACAAATTTATGTTTTTTCAGACAGAGAGATGTGAGACTTGCCATTTTGAGCGTGAAATCATTCTGAATTCTAGGAAAAAATCTCCCTCTCTAAATCGTACAAAAGTGCAACCTTTGCTGATAGATCTTTCATCTTTCTTGGAGCAATTTTCCTTGTTATAGGAACTTGGAGAAAGAGGTTTGGTTGGCCAAGGAGAGCGTTCATTCAAGTTTGATCTTTCTCAAGTTTCTGGGTGTTATTTGGTGGTTTTCTAGGTCTGCAAGTGTGATTTTGTTGTGCTTGTTGAGATTCTTGCAGGATTCAAGAGTCTTGGTTTGTATATTTTTGCTTATTTTGAATGTGTAATCTTGTCCATTGTGTAAATCTTTTGAAATAGTGCAAGTTAAGCTCGGGTTGCCTTGACAAATTGGATGTAGCTCAAATTTCAGTGAACCAATATAAAACCTTTGTGTCCTTGTGCTTGTCTCTATCCTTTCTCTCTCGATTTGTGTTTTAATGTTTAATGAATTTTGAATTATATAATTTTTTAACTATTCTTTTGTGTTCTAGCATGACCTAAGGCTTTGTTCGTATTTGTATTGCTTATTTGAATCAATCCTGATAAGTCCTTCATGTTGTTTTTGGTTTAAACTGTAAATTCAAAATTTTGTAGAATTCCTAGTATTTCAATCGATTGTTTTAATATTTTGTGTGCACGCGTGTGTGTATGTGTATCTGTGTGTTTGTGTGTCTGTGTATGTATTTGTCTGTGTGTGTGTGTGTGTCTCTGTGTATGTGTGTGTCTGTGTGTCTGTGTGTATGTGTGTCAGTGTCTGTGTGTTTGTATGTGTGTCAGTGTATGTGTGTCTGTGTTTGTGTGTCTTTGTGTGTGTGTGTGTGTGTTTATGTGTGTGTGTGTGTGTTTGTGTGTGTGTGTGTGTGTGTGTTTTTGTGTGTGTGTTTGTGTCTGCGTTTGTGTGTCATTCTAATACATATCGAAGTATTTCATTGTAATTTTCTTTTTTGGATGTTACAAATATCACTCTTCACATAAAGGAAAATCCTATGTCCAACTGACCCTTTTAGATATTGAACGATTATGAACACAACTTGGTGGTATCTTTAGTTGGTGAAGAAACATATTGGCTAAGGTGATTAACTGCATAAGTGAGGTTGGATCTCATGTTGGTGAAATAGATAAGTTTGCCAATGAGTATGCAGTAAGTTGTTGGGTTTAGAAGGGGTTCTCCATCTGCATGAAACTTGGTAGAAAAATTCAAAGGGTGCTCACAAGAGAGAAATTTTGCATACCAATTTCAGATGATAAGCCAATAATGTATTTTCTTTAAGAAAGGTTTATTCCATTACTGCTTCATGCAATTCCAAAGCCTAGGAAGTAAGTCAAATCTCCCAGATTTTTTAGTTTGAACCTTTGATCAAGTAAAGAAGTTATATGATGAATATTTTCTATATTACTTCTTATGACAATTATGTCATCTACATGTACAAGACGAAGAGTGAATTTATCTTGAATTTTATGAATAAACAAAGAGTGATCTGCAAAGGATTGTTTAAAGTTATAAGTAAGCAGAAAAGAGGAAAGTTAGGCATACCATTGACATACTTGCTTAGGTTTTGTTTTTGTCATTCTAGAGGGGAGATCCATATATATATATATAGTATTATTTAATTCCCCATGCAAGAATGTGTTGTTTACATCAAGTTGAGTTAATTGCCAATTTTGAATAGCTGCCACTACAAGGATGACTCAAACTATTGTAAGCTTTCTAATTGATGCAAAGGTGTCATAAAAGTGCATTCCTTCAAGCTAAGTGAACCCCTTTGCTATGAAATGTGCCTTGCGCCTTTCTGTAGGCCTACAAACTTTATGATTTAATTTGTAGACCCATTTGCAACCTATAATAGAGAAATTCGGAGGAATATTGACTATAGTCCATGTCTTGTTTTGCTCAAGAGCAGATAATTCTGCATCCATGGCAGCTTTCAAATTGGAATCATAAATAGCTTCATTGAAAGATTTGGTTCATTTTAGCTATCAATGCTAAGAGTGACTTGTTGAAAGCAAGTAAGCAATCTAGAAAGAGAAATATATGACTGGATGGGATATTTCGAAGCCTTGATACAAACTAAATTAGTGTGATAATCTTTTAGATGTGCAGAAACACTCCTAGTTCTATTAGATTTTTTGTTAGTAACATCTTTAGAATTATTAACTTGAACAACCTTATCATATTGTTTAACATCAATAATAATATTACCATATTCATTATCATGTTTGTCAAAAATAGAATTGTATGATTGATTACTAGGCAAATAAACATCATTATTGTTAACAACAGAATCATCAATATCAAAGCAACTAGGAAAGATATCTTTATAGAACAAAACATTACGTGATACATTGATATCATGATTTTTCAAATCAAACATGATGTACCGTTTTCTATGAGAAGGAAATCCAAGAAAATACCAGCTTTAGCACGTGGCTCAAATTTTGAACGTTTAGCATATATGGTTTGCATATAGCACAAACATCCAAAAAATTAGATTTTTAAAATTATAAGAATCACCGTACAATTTTTCATGTGGAGTAGAATTTTTGAGAAAAATAGTGGGAGTTATGTTAATCAAAGAGGCAACATGAATAAGAGTATATGACCATAATTGTGTTGATATTTTAGATTGAAAAATCAAAGCCCTGGTGACATTTAAAAAGTGTAGATGTTTTCTCTAGGCAATCCCATTTTGTTTGAGAGTTTCCACATAATGGATTTGATGTATAATGCCTTTAAAACTAAAGAACTCATTCATCTTAAACACATGACCATTATCACTCCTGATCACTTTTATCTTTGTTTCAAACTTATTTTCAACAAAGTTAATGAAACTGGTGAGATGCATTCTAGTTTCAGATTTGTTATGCATGTGATTAACCTAAGAAAACTTGTTAAAATCATCTACGACTATTAATAATTATCGATGTCCATGTAAAAAATGAGTGGGTGAAATACCCTATTTATCAACATGAATAAGACTAAAGCATTTATCAGTATCTGATTGACTATTGGAAAAAGAATGTTTCTTCTATTTTGCAATATGACATATATCATAGTGTTAATTTCAATTTTCTTTGTAATAATGTTTATTTTTCAAGATATGTAACCTTTTGCAAATAAATGGCAAGGCGTTATGTGCCCGACTACAAATAATTGATATGTCCCTAAGTCTTCAAATTTTTCTTGTATATTTGCATTGTTTTATGTTAGTTTAAGTGGTTAATTAGTAGTTTTTAGCTTAGATTTAGTTTAATGGTTAACTAGTAGTTGGTTTTTGTAAAATTAGCTCAGTTATCTCTTTTTAAGTCATTTTTAGTTTAAGTCTTAATTAACTTTAGTTTATAGTAGCATAATTTAGTTGTTAGTTGTTTAGTTTCATTTTAATTAGGATTAGAATATGTACTAGACCAATAGTTATTTTTAATTATAGATTCCAATATATTAGTTTTAGTCTTAAGTTTTATCTCTTAGCTTAAGTTACATTTCTCTTCATCAGTTTAGACAGTCATTTATAATTTTCCATAAGTATAGCATATGAATAAAACTTAGTCTTAGTTTTAGATTAACATTAAATAGAATTTTCTGTAATAGATTTAGTGCGTAGTATAGTTATTCTAACTTGCAGAAACTTGGAAGGGGTGAAGATAAGGTGGTGTTTGATTCGGTTGGGAAGAGTTTCCTAGGGAGAGGTGAGGCCAAATTCTAAGGAAGGAAACCTATAGTAGTCTAGAAGAGAAAACTAGTCTAGGGAGAGCTCAAACAAAAGGAATGTGCACACATTTTGGCAACAATTCTTTACTCAAATTCAAGTTGAAAAGAAAAACATGGAGGAAGGCCTTTATTTATAGGCCAAGCGGACTCCAAAAAGGAGAGCCAAAATTGAATTCAAACCTAGTCTAGAATTTGAAAAATGGAACTAAAAGAGAGACATGCTTAAGTAGTGACTTGCCACCTAAGCATGTCACATTTTCTACACATGCTCACATGTTCCTGTCCTTTGTGCCCTGGCTTTGGAGAAGCTTGGTTTCAAAGTTAGGTTAAAAACCCTAATTTAGGCACATACTTACTTCACCCCAAAAATTATGCCCATCTTCTTTTAGGCCCAAACTAGACTATTAAGCCCAAGCTCAAATTTGGCCCAAAGGAAAATCTTATACTACAAGGTGCATAATACAAAGTTCAAAATATTATTCTAATATTTACAAAAGAATCCTAGACTAGGTCTTCATATCTTCCTTGGCACATATGAACATCAACTTGGGCCTGCTCAAGTCAAATGAAGCCCAAACTTCTTGGATCCTTCTTGTCATAGCTCTTATGGTTGGTCCCTTGGCTAAGGGTTTGTCATCATCCCCTCCCTCTAAAAAAGGGGTTGACCTTAAATCTGGAGGGTTTGCCTCAGCATTTGAGCTACCAGTACATGGAATTAAGTCACTCATATTAAAAGTAGCATTGACTTCATACACACTGGGCAGATTAAGCCTATATGTAGACCTGTCAAATTGGCCCATTTTTCATGATTTGGCCCTGGCCCATATGGGCTGCGGTTAGAAAAGCCCACATGGCCAAAAAGCCTCTTATGGGAAAAGCCCACAGGGCCAAAAAGCCCACAAAAACCCTGTGGTATAGGGCCAACCCATGGGCCTTTTTTTTAGAAAAAAATATTCATTATGAATACAAAAAAAATGGAAATAACTGAAAAAGAAAACACAACAAAACAACATATGCATCTTCCCTGTTTTGCATCCATATGTATCAGAATGAAGTAGGATTGTGACTTCAAATTCAATCAAGAATTTAAAACTGATAAGCAACTAGCAGTCATCACAAGTGATACATGTTAAGATGAAGGCACTAGACAGTTGAAATAGTACAATATATTGAAGAATTTTCCCATAATTTTTCCTTAGCTAGCACTAACCAGAAGCCCCCAAGGTAAATCTGTTACCCCATTCCTCCCATCTTTCCACAACAATCCCATTAATTGATTTTTCCGATCAAAGTATATATAAGTTCTCCAATCATTTTCAGAAGTTCTAAAAATTATTGAAACAAGATGGGGTAGAATTTGACGAACCCGTATAGGCAAATAGGGGCAATAGGTTAAGGAGAACTTGAACTCTCTGGAAGCAACTCGAAGATGATGGAGAAAAGAAGAAAGAGGAATCTGCAACTCGAAGATGATGGAGGATAGTGAACCCCTTCGCACCACCGTCGTGAAAGAGAGAGGACGACCAAACTTCGCACCGTCGTGAGTGAAGTGAGTTCTGTGGGAGAGAAACAGAAGAGAAAATGTGAGTGAAGTGAGTTTTGTGGGAGAGAAACAGAAGAAAAAACGAATTAATTTAGTTTTAGGGCCGACCCCACCGTAATCCTGTCCCAACCCACTTTATGTGGGATTCAAGGGGCTGAGGCTTTAAAAAGGATAATGATAGTTCAACCCGGCAATTTTTACCTCTTTTTAACCCGCTTAAGTGTCACCTTAACGTGGCATTTTCGTTTCGTTATTTTAATAATTTTAAGTTGTGTGATGTGGCCCGTTAAGTTGCGTGTTGGGGTGGAGAAAATGATAGGCGCGTGTGCGTGGGAAAAACAGAGAAGGTTGGCAAAGTGGTTTCACCACTCAAGCGGTTCACTTTAGATTTTGTTCTTAGATAGTGGATTTTCGGAAACAGTTTCGTTGCCCCAACGGAAGCAGCGGAGACATTGTTTTTTCAGACTTCTGTTCACCTTTTCCGGCAACCTAAGAGAAAAAGGTTTCCTTTTAGAACCCTAATTTTGGTTTCCATTGTTTTGTCTTCGGTTAGTGTTAACCAATGGTGAAGTGTTTCTTTCTTTTCAGAACTTGAAGTGCCTCCATTGAATTGAGAGCGAGCGAAGAGGTTCCCAGCCCTGAAGCGGTTCGTCTTTTGTCGTCTTCGAAGCAATTGTCGTCACGGTGGGCATCGTGGTGTGGCACATGGTTTCACGGTTTGGTTGTTTAAAAGAGAGCAAAGCGAGTGAAACCTTTTCGGTCTGTGCATTTTTTTGTTGTTGTAGTAGTTTGACTGAGATGTTGGAAGAAGACATAAACGTTCGAAATTCATTTTTCGTGGTTTGTTGTCAGTGATTGTAAACTGAAATTGTGTTGATTGGAAAATCACAATTACTGCAACCAATAAGTGCCTTTTTCCAACTTAAATAAGTGGCTTTTTTGTTACCATTTTTTGAACACTGAAAACCAAGATTGCTGTTGTCGTTAACATTCTTTGTTTTATATTTGGACTTTTAAGCGTCTTGGATTAGGTGCACCTAATAGGGAGGTAGTCTTTCCAAGAAGTGCTTGAGCACTATGATCTTTATAGGGTAGCATAATGGTTGTTTTTGAAAAGGTTTATTGTTGTCAATATAATGTGATAGTCATGGTCACTTTAGAAGTAGTTGTCATTGATGAATTTGTTTAATTGTTGATATTATTTTGTATACAATTATTGTATATGTCCATATGAATGTTCTTCTCTTATGAATGAAAAATTATAATTAGTAATGGAAATTGAATTCAAATTTTGAAAGTACTGCCCAGGTGTGATGTGTTCAAAATGATATCCAGAAAAAAGTCACTTATTGGTGCTGAGAAAAGCATTTATTGTTTCTGGTAATAATGTTTCCCTGATTTCTAGTGTTCAAAAAGTGGTAACGAAAAAGCCACTAATTTTTGCTGGAAAAGACACTTATTGGTTACGATAATTGACATTTCTGAATCAACTCAATTTCAGTCTTGGAAGTTTCAAATGTGGTCAAAGGTGGATCCAATTGAACTAAACCATTTCTTCAATTTGTGGAAAGTACAAAGTCACAAACAAAATAAACAAACTCTCAAAAAACAACTCTGCTTTGTCTTGTTCAAAAAGTGATAACGAAAAAACCACTTATTTCTGCTAGCAAAGACACTTATTGGTTGCGTTAATTGACATTTGTGAATCAACACAATTTCAGTTTTGCAATTTTCAAACATGGTCAAAGGTTGATTCCATTGAACTAAATCATTACTTCAATTCATGGAAAGTACAAAGTCACATAAACAAAATAAAAAAACTCTCAAAAAACAACTCTGATATGTGTTGTTCAAAAAATGGTACCGAAAAAGCCAGTTATTTCTACTGGAAAAGGCACTTATTGATTGCGGTAATTTTCATTTCTGAATCAAGACAATTGTTGTCTTGTAATTTTCAAACATGGTCAAAGGTTGATTCTATTGAAGTAAATCATTACTTCAATTAATGGAAAGTACCTAGTGACTTAAAAAATAAACAAAGTCTCAATAAACAACCATGATTTCCAGTGTTCAAAAAGTGGTAACAAAAAAACCATTTATTTATGCTAGAAAAGGCACTTATTGGTTGCAATAATTGTCATTTTTGAATCAACACAATTTCAGGCTTGCAATTTTCAAACGTTGTCAAAGGTTGATTCTATTGAAATAAATCATTACTTCAACTGATGGAAAGTATAAAGTGATATAAAAAATAAACAAAGTCTCAATAAACAATCTTGGTTTCCAATGTTCAAAAAATGGTAACGAATAAAATCATTTATTTAAGCTAGAAAAGGCACTTATTGGTTGCAGCAATTGTGATTTTCCAATCAACACAATTTCAGTCTACGGTCACCAACAACGAACCACGCGAAACGAATGTTGAACATTTATGTCTTCTTCCAACGTCCGAGTGAAACTATTACAAAAAAGAAATAATGCACAGGTGGAAAGGGTTTTGCTCGCTTTTTTCTCCTTTCAACAACCAAATCGCGGAACCATGTGCCACACCACGATGCCCACCACGACAACGATTGCTTCTGAGACGATAGAAAACGAACCCACAGCTTTTCGTGCGAACAACTTGGCTACACAGGTTTCAAACGTCAACCGCTTCAAGGTTGGGAACCTCTTCGCTTGTTCTCACTTCAACGACGACACTTCAAGTTCTAAAAAAAAGAAACACTTCACCGTTGCTTAACACTGACCAAAGTCAAAATAGAGGCACAACAATGGAAACCAACATTGGGGTTCTAAAAGGATTCTAAAAGGAAACCTTTTTCTCTCAGGTGGCCGAAGAAGGTGAACAGGAGTCCGAAAAAATAATGTCTCTGCTACTTCCGATGGGGCAACGACACTACTTCCGAAAATCCACTATCTAAGAACAAAATCTAAAGTGAACCGCTTGAGTGGTGGAACTGCTTCGCTCACCTTCTCTGTTTTTCCCACACACACGCGCCTATCATTTTCTCCACCCCAACATGCAACTTCACGGGCCACATCACACAACTTAAAATTATTAAAATAACAAAACAAAAAAGCCACGTTAAGCTGACACTTAAGCAGGTTAAAAAGGGGTAAAAATTGCCGGGTTGAACTATCATTATCCCTTTAAAAAAACCCCTATTAACTGGGCTAAAAATATAAAGTTTATTTTTAAAGGGGATTAGGGTCAGCCCGTGGGTGGAAGGCTTAAATGACACCTCTACGGTGGAGTACATGTTAGATAAAATTACTACTCTCAACTTTTATGGGTAAAATATCAATTAAAATTTTCTCTTTCTTTTATACCAATATATTCGTATATTGTGATAACACTTATACAATCAATATTTCTAAGAATTGTATCGAACATTCTAATTCTAAATATATAAAAATAAGATATCATTTCATTTGTAATTATGATGTGTCTTTAAACTAAAATTTGTTAAGATAGATCATGAAAGAGTTGATATCTTACTGAGACATTTTCTATAGAACATTTTGGTTTCATTAAATTAAAATTCAATATCAATTTTTTTTAGGCATGACTGATCAAGTGGAAAGGGTAAACATGTATACGTGTTTAAATGACATATGACAAAGTTTATTTTTATAATTTTTCTAAAAAAACAGATAAAATAAATAATTGGTTCAACATAATAAATATTAGCATATTTGATTTTTAGTATTATATAGAGAAAACTATACTTTTACAACAATTACTTTAATTGTGTTAATTTTATTCAAATTTTGTTAATAGTTAATATTTAATATTTTTTAAAGTAATTATGTGTTAAGTTTATTTTTTTATTTAATAAAAATATACGTGAAAATTACTAAAAAATAAACACATGTTTAATTATTCCAACCTTTTAATAAAATCAAAATTTATGTATTAAAATTATAATATTTTTTTATGATACTAAAGACGAAAGTGATAATTGAGTCCCTTTTTATCCAAATAAATATATTTTGGAAAAAAAATAGAAAAGATAAAATTTTACCGTTGTTTTATAAATATAAATGATTTCCTCATTTTTGTTGTTTTATAAAGTAAAATAAATATAAACACCAGTCCGCAATCCTAAGAAGCTATATACTTGATAGATTTCTTTTGTTGATTTTAGCGGAAATATCATACTATATTAAAATTTGCAGAACTCCAATTCCAGTGTGAAGTGGAACTGCAGTTAGGTTGCCCCAACGGTGATGGCGTCGAAAGATTCAACACCTCCGTATCCCAGTGCTGCTAGAATCGCCGATTCTCAGTGTTTTCCGCAATACACGGCTTCTCTCAAATGTCAGATACTCTTGTTGCTCTCCTTCATCCGTTACAATTTTTTTTTTTGTTTTTCACTTCTACTTTTCAAATTGAACAGGCTAGGGTTTCTGATGATTGCTATTCTAATTGAATTTGAAATGGCCGTAGAATGTCTTATCTTTCGGATATAAGTGCGTAATTTCCATGCCTTAAATATATATGTATTTTTAAAATAATTTAGGTATTACCGTTGTGGTGATTTCAATTGGGAATTAGTGGATTGAGTCAAGTAGAAATCAAGTAGTTATGTTTTAAAAATGAAAGAAATAAAAATATGTAATAGAAAATTGAAGGATCCTGGGTAAGAAAATTTAGTTTAGTTGATATGGTGGATGAAATGGAAAATTAAATATTGTTGAAAATAAACTTGATCTCCATCATCATAATTTATGATCCTCTTAGCTATTCCTCTGTGTAATGTGTTAGGTTTTATAGGCTTCTTTTTTTCTATGCTAAATATTTTGTATGACCATACCGCAGATTATAAAATTTATTTGCTTAGCTATAACATTAGTCGAGAATAGGATTTTGGGCCTTCCTAATGTATTAGGTTGTGTTCTTCAACTTTCGTATCATACTCTTTATTCTAGTCAGTGCCTTCTTCTGATTGATGGTTGAATTAAGCATAAATGTTGAGTAAATGTTGGACCAGGGCAACTGTTGTTGGTATACGTATACCTAAGAAGTGACAGTTCATAGTTTTGTGATTATTTTGAATGTTGCAAATTTCCTTTATGGGATCATATTGACCTTGAGCTATTCAGCCGATTATCAGGGTATCTTACACTCTTTTATAACATTTCCAGGTTTAGAAAAATTTAATTCTGATAAGAGTAAATGTCAAGAACATTTTGATGTTTACAAGGAGTGCAAGAAAAAAGAGGTAACAGAAATTATAGCATCTTGTTTTTTCTATTATTATACATTTTTCAATATTTTGAAAGTGTTTGTATGGATCCTAGGAGGATTAAGTGTTTCAAATGAACTTTGTATCTCTGCCTGAAATGGGATGCTGGTATACAAAACAAGGAGTCTGTCATGTTGGCTGATCATATTTAGTTTTCTGTGCTTAAGCTTAATTACTCTCCTTTGTCCATGTTCTCTCTCTCGCCACACTTCCTTCAGAATGTTTACTGGGCATAAATATTTGTAGGTTCCCTCAGAAAACAGGGAAGAAAATTAGTTTTCATGGTGACTTAGCTTTAGAGCAGCCTGAATGAGCTAGTAACGTATCAGTCAATCTTTACATCAAATGAGCAATTAGCAGGGGAGTCTTGTCGGATTAAATTATGAAAGTAATGGCATTAAATATATATAATACAAAACAGAGGTTTTGAAAACTTCATGTTATTCAGTGCTTGTGATTTTAAATCACATGTAATAGTTTTTTTACCAAATCTCTTATTATTTGAATCATAATAACCTCATCTAGCTGTGCAAAATTTATGATGTAATATTTGTTATTTGGTTGGGTTGGGTCATTATTGTTTTTACTGATTCATTGTTTTAATGTGATTGTTGAAATCAGTTATAACATGGAAATATGTAAATTGGGGCTGGTTTACTACGATTAATCTTTAGTGGGAATAAATTGTAACATGGTATTTTAGGGAACTTGGTGTATGAAAATAATGCATTGGTGGCTAAATATGTTACTTTAGAGTGTAATTCTCTATGGTGCTAGTTAATCTGTAATAAACATGATTTCTATCACAATTAGCAAGAAAATTATTAAGGTTTTGATCTTATGGGGGAATCTGCAGTATACATGATTTTGATAAAAATGAGTACAAAACTTACTTCTTAAGGTTATGCTTCTTTTAAAACACATGCCATGTAGGGTTTGAATGATGGTTTTTTAAGTACTTCTAATTCCATCTTCCACTCCATTGAACAAAGAGTGCAACTAACACTGGTGTAAATACAATCCATTGCTACCTTTGTGACTGTTTGTCAACCTAAATAGACAGCTCAGAACTGATGGAATACAAGGTTTGTTTTATGTATGGGAATTTTGAAATAATACTGAACAGGACGTTAAGGTTAAAAATGTACCATTTTGATTCACCAAAACTGAGCGAGTGTTAGAGCAATATTTGAGTTCCTTCTTTTATGGCCTAGAGGTCAGATGCTCAAATCCTATTAACAGCTTCTCTACATGTTGGGGTTGAGGCTATGTACATCTTCCTTTCCCAAACCCCCTTGAAGGGAGCCTCATGCACTGGGGTTACCCTTTTGGTCCAAATATATAAAAGGTGGAATCATAGAGAACAGAATAGAACAGATTGTTTGTCTGCATTCCAATTGCTACATAAGTTTTCCTATTTTTCATGTGTACTCTCCCTTCTTTTCTAAGCATCAAGAGTTTCTCTCGCTTTCCACTGCATGTCATTATAAAAAATGATTTTGTTTTTTTCACTTAATTGACCATCGAAGTCATTAGTTCTAACTTTGTTGTTATTTCCTAATCAATTTCCGTTGCCAATAACCTTTTCTGGAGTAGTGTGTTTCAACATACGATCAATTGACTAACTACACATGGTTAATGTGTATGATGGAGCTAGATCTTTTTTATCTCAACAACAAAGTTATACCAGCTAGAAAGGCTACAATAGAGTACTACAACATTTGAGTTAATGACTTTAATTTGTATAAGAAGCTTTTATGGAGAGATGGGGAGAGAGATCTTGATGATAATTATTACTGATTTGATTATTTGCTTTCCTTCTTTCTCTTGTTATGATAACAGAAATAAGGATTGTATCTTTATAATTACAGATATAGGATCATATATAGAATCTTGGTAATAAAAATATCAAGTTCATGTCTATATCATTTTAGGATCATATCTTTATTATTAGATGATATAAAATCTTCTCTATTTATTGTATTGATTTGTTTTCCTCAATATAAATAAATCATTTGTGATGTTATAGAAACACACGGCTTCAGCTCAATGTTCATCTTTATCTTTATTGTTTAACACTTTTAATTCCCCAACTCAAATCCCCCCCTCCTGGTTTGCCCCTGAATTTTAAAATGGCTTAGAGCTTGTTATATCTTCCTTGGGAACCATTGCATTTCTTCTTCTTCTGCAAACAATACTCATTACTCATCTTACAGGGGAATTATTTTATATTGTTGCAATTTCATTGTTAAAATATTCTTCAGAGTTGAACCAGTTTCTATTCATGTTGATGTCATTATCCATTACTGTTACATTGTTACTGATAATGCCAAATCTTATTAAGCCTTTAATGTAGATGGTCACTTTTCATTTTAAATAATATTCAGTTGATGTAGGTCTATTACTGGACACTGCCTGGTCAACAAATTTTGTCATGCGTAAATTTTTTTGGTTTTTATTTGTTCTTGCACCTTAGAAAACATAGGTCTGTGCCAATAACAACAGCCTTCTGAGAGGTGAGATAACTGGGAAGGACATTCCAACTAGGAATGATCATGAGGTCACCTGACCAACCTTACCCGAGCTAAAATTATTTAGTTAAGTTGGGTTAATAGGTTGAATGAATTTCAAAATGTATGAAGTAGAAGTAACCGATTGTGTTTGGAAATTTTGTACCCAACCAACTACAATAAAATACCAAAAGCACTTGATAGATATAATTTATTTCTTTAACTTTATCTTTCTATTCTTTTCAAGATCCAACTTTGGATATAAGATATCAGTTTTCTTTCAACTTTATAATTGTCAGATTTTTTTCCTATTCTTTGTGGGTTCTTTTTTCCAGTTTTCCTTTTTATTTATTTTTAAATATTTTCTCCAATGACAACCTAAATGATTTTTATGGGGTCAGGTTAGCATCTATCTGAATAGTCATAACTTCACCCGATCAATTTTATCAGTTTGTGTTCAAAATTACCCTGAACTCGGATCCAATCAATGATCACTCCTATCCAGTCTCATAATGACTCTTGTTAGTTAAGAAACCATATTACTGTCATTTTAGATTTTTTATCATTATCTCCTGTGTCGTGTTCTCATTCTTAACATGTTTTATGATAGAATATAATGGTATCAGTTGGTCGATTTAGCCAATTCCACCTAGTGAGAAAGGGTTTGTTGGTTGTTTTATTCTTATTATGAATTTCAGATTGCCTGCATGTTTCCATTTGGTTATACGAGATATAAAAATAAATGTTTAACTCAAGGCATCGAATAAATTAAATCTGTCTTAAGTATACAATAAATTTCTTGCATTTGTTGTGATATAATCGTATTAACTGCAAATATATCCATGAATATATTGGAACTATGGCCAAGTCTTTGACATAAATGCGCTGACTATCTCGGATCTAACATTGTTTCTAAAATTAATTTTCATTGTATTACCCATTGCTTGATAATGCTGCTTGAAATGTTTTGACCAGTTCCTTCACCTTGTTTAACAGAGGGAAGCACGACTGGAACGAAATAAAAATCGGTCCCTCTTCTCATGAAACCCTGGCCGGGATTTTACTGATTGTAACATAGAAAACAAAATCAAGACTTCACCAGGATCACTGGTTCACCTATTACAGCACTGGGATTATGAAACCTTCTGAAGCTGCTACGAGATGATGTTCCAATAAATGTGTACAATGGTTTTCTACAATATGCCCTTTTTGTCTCAATTCTTAGTTAGGTTCCTTTTTCTTTCTTTTGACTGCAGTTGTTTCACAGGGCCACTATTGTTAAATTATAGTAAGAAAATTTAAGTTAATTAGTGAGCACCAATGTTATTAATGACAACAAGGGAATAATGGACTATGGCAAGTAACATATGTGATCTATGGAATTGTGGATATTCTTGAGTCTAGCACATGGCGAAAACTATATTAGAATTCAGCATTAGCTAGAATGAATGTTTCTTTGGAGAACAATGCATCACCTTACGTGGAGAAACATAGATTGACTCAAAATATTTGATACCTAAAGCTACTACAGCATGGCTTTTTAGCACACGTTTTTCTTGTTGGTCCTGCATGTTTATAAGACTTTCAATTTTGTCCTTTTTTTAAATATATCTAAAATAATAAAAATATTATTTTGAGTTACACATTCTAAAAGATTATTTTTTTCTAAATTATGTTAATGACGGTTGCTTTACGTAATTTTGAAATATGTATTCCAAAATGTCTTTTACTATTACTCTGAAATATATTTGATTATATTTCGAAATGTGTCTGACATTGGTTTGAATTATGCATTCTGAACAATCCTTACGCTCTAATTTGCTATCCTGAATAATGTACTCTGTACTGTTTGGAAATGCATCATGAACTATTATTTTTATCCGTGTAAAAAGGTACGGGACTTTCTGAAAAGAAAATAAAATATATTTATTATATAAATTTAAATTTATGAAAATATAATTATATTTTAATACAAACCTTCTATTTTGTAAAATTGAATAATAATACTTTATTACTTTTATTGTAGAAATGTATGTAAGTTATCTATATATTTTGCTAATAAAATGCATTCTAACATACAATTGTTTTAAACATGTGGTAATTGTGCCAACTAAATAAAGAATCTAAATTTAAATGAAGTAGCATATACATTAAAACAAAATACGTTTTACAATCATAAAATAAATATAGTAATAAAATTAAAAGACGTTCATATATGTGTGTGCTCAAAAATATTGTTGTCTTTAATATATAAATAAACAATTGCAATAATTAAATGATTTTAATTATTGTTTTTGTAGTTCTTTTTCAATAGAAAAAGACAAAAAATCAAATTAAATTATAATTGAATAGATTATATCATCTTTTAACATTGTTATTGACATTTATAATTTAAAATATTCTCATTTAAGTATAAAGCGGTAATATGGGCTTGACCTACGAGTCGGCCCGTAGTCCTGCAAAAAGAATGCGGGACGGGTCAAGATATTGAGTCCACTAGTCTGCAAAAGTCCGACTTGCATCCCACGCAGGTGGTCTGTGGCCTAAAAAAAAATTACACTTGTGTATATTGATTACTTTACTTTTGAATTTTTGCATACACATTCCAAATAATTTTTGTATGAGTGAAAAAATAAGCATTATGTATTTTTGAATGTGTTAAAATTTGAGAAATACATCGTGTATGTCAAAGTACGAATATAAATATGATGAAAATATTGAATTATCAATTTATCATTCAACTCCCCAAAGTTTTTGCTTAATTTTGTGAACTTGTTAAAGTTTCCCAATTTGTTGAACTTTGAAAGTTTTATCATAAGATTTTTTTTTTTGAAAAAACAAAAGCAAGCCGACCCACATGCCAGGATTTATGCGAGACAGGCCTAAACGGACCAGGCTCGTATTGTCATTCCTATTTGAGTATGAATTTGATTTCACTACATCAATTAAAACTACATAAAAGTAATATGAAATAGGCATTTTGATAAAAGACTGAAAGAACAAGAAAATAACATAGGTTGATAGCTTAAAATAAAACTTATATGTAACAAATATTTGTCTTTATTTTTTTTCTTTTACTTTAAAAGTAATTACATATAGTTGACCATGTCTGCATACAAGACGTTAAAAATAAAGTCCAACCTTAAAAATTAATTTACCTTAGTGACGAGTGCGTATTTTTTCCCTCATTTAATGTTTAATTCTGGGTATTTAATTGAATTTTTGTGCTTAAAGAGTGATTTAATTGACAGTTCTGATAATTAGGCTATTTGAACTTGTGTGATAAAAATGTCTTAAAAAGTGATTTTAGTTGTATAAATGATTTTTGGATATTTTAACGTTTGTTGATGCGACTGAAGTTAAGATTAAGCTCATTTAAGGTGGAAAAATAAATTGATTGAAGTTACAAACCACCTTTGAATAAGGCTGAAATTAGCAAGTTCTGGAAAAATCACTTCTGCAACCCCTAAATTACATATACACTCCCCTATTTCTAGATGGGCCACACAAAAATCTGGTATGCACCCCTACCTTTGTTTATTTTCACCCCTCTTTTCTCTCATAAACTATATGCACTCAGATGCTGCCATGTGGAAATCCTCCACTAATTGAGTTGACCAACCAGAACAAGCCACGTGGACATAGTCTCAACTAAAGATCTGGCCAATGAAGTAGTGCCACGTCATCATCATCTTCTTCCCTCAAACCCTAGGCACCTTCATCCAACCAGTGCAACACTCCAAAATGCAGATCCAGTTTCGGGAACAACCACCATGACAACCATCGTCCACCTGCATCATCACGCATCTGTAACTTGATGGAACAACAATGCCATTTCCATGGCAGTAGCAAGGAGCAACCTCATTCCTCTATTGCACCCGCAGAAACCCTAATTTGGGAGAGAGAAAGCTTGATGTGATGAGAGAGAAGATCTACCACATGTCAATATGTTATTGCACAGTCAACGAGTCAACTTTGGTTAATGATTCAAAGACTGGACAAACATTGTAGATTTTAGTCAACGCTGGTCAAATAATCAAATAAAGAGGGGTTGAATTGTAAATATTGATATTTTTGGATGTCTCTGCAAATTTGGACTATCAAATCTCAAAATGGCTGATTTGAAAAATTAATACAAATATTAGTTTGTGATAATTTATCATATATCTTTAAGTAATTAATTAATTTAATTATATTAGATATTGATATTATCAACCAACTATATTTGTCAAATAATTTATATCTCTCCAAATATTTTTAAATATTCATCTTTATCTTATTTTTAAAGATATTTGAGAGGTTTTAGCAACTGAAAAACTTAGTCCAAGTCCTATATAAAGAGACCAAAGGAGAAGCAGAAAGGAACAAGTTCGACACTTTGGAATTTAGGAACCCTTGGGGGGGCCTAATTTCTTTCTCTCTCCTTTCTTCTTCTCTTTTTATTTTATTTTGTATTTCATGGAGTGCTGAACTTCTTGGGTTGATTCCATTATAATTTCATTATGGATTATAAGGTTAGAATGAAATAATTTCTTTATTCTTTTTATTATTGTTGAGGTTTTAATTCATCTATATCTTTTATCTTTGAATCACGTGAAAAGTAATGATTTTTACATCATAGCTAATTAGTGAGATGTTTAAATCTGTATGCATATAAATCATATGAGTTCAAAGGTTTTTAATTTTAATTGAGAATTTACTTTGATTAAATTTAGAAACTTTCATATGATTGAATGAGTTTTAACCAATAATTGAGAATGTACTTTGATTAGAGGTGAAAACTTTAACTAGAATTAATCAAGAATGTACTTTAGTTAATTAACTTTTTGCTTGATTTTAGAGGTAAAAAAATGGACATGATTAAGGATAGTAATATTTAATTGAGAATTTACTTTGGTTAAATTTACTAAGATTAATCTACAAAATTCTTGCTTTTGATTGAGGATTTACTTTGGTTAATAGTAAGAACGCCAACAAATTAATTGAAAATTTACATTGATTAATTTGTAAGCATACAACAAAATTAATTGAGCAATAATCTTTAGATAACCGATGATGATCTATTTTGAAAAAGTAGTGGAATCAATCTATTTTCTTTATTATTATTTTTATCTTATTTTATCTTTTTCCATTTTTATTTATTTCTTTCAAATACTATTTTATTTGACTAACCGTTTTGTATAGATTTTATAAGAACTAACTTGTTAAAAATCAATTCCGTGTTCGTTGGGAGACGACTTAGGTTACTTTACTCTTTCTATTTTTTTGACTACTATCTTAACAATACTGAAGTTGCTATAGTTTAGTAATATTAATTTGATCGCGTCAACAACAGCGTAAATCATTACATACACATAAATATATGAAAAGTTGTTTTCTTTAAAACTTTAATGACAATATTAAATCAATAATCAAATTCATTCATGATATATATATATATTGTAGAACAAGTATTGTAATAATTATTTACAATTTTTAGGTCGACAATTTTAATGTTGGTTAGAGGACAAACATAATTGTTTTTAGGTCGTTATGGGGACAAAGGAAATAAGAGGAATGGGAAGGAAAAAAGGGATCGAAATTCAGAAAGGACTCAAGGGAACGAGAGAACCAAAATCTTAACAACTTGGTATGGGTTGTATTGTGCGAATGTGTTTTGTGCTCTTTGGTGGTTATATACTTATGGTATTTCAATACCTATTCCAGTGACATTCCTAGAGACCATTCATGATGACAACACACGGTATAGAAGATTTTCTTAATTTTTTTTTCATCAAAGCATAATTTATTTTTCATAAAAAGCCTAACTCGAAGATTTTCTTTAAGTATATTGCAAGTTGATTACTCATTTATTAACTGTAACGTCCCATTTAATTGATAAGCATAATTAAAAGAAACGTCACACACAAATAGTATAGTAGCCCAATTCTGGGGTGTTAAACACAACCCCTACAATATCCTAGGCACACCACGATGCCCAAAACTAAAACAAATACAAAGTGCAACAGAGTCAACATAGGAAATTAAAATATAGACTAGTACATGGGCCATAACCCAGAAAGAAAGCCCATAATGTTGTAAATCCAGTCCAAGCGGACTATGCAGGGAAACCTCCATCACCCTGATTAGTTCGGGGAGTTCTCACCTCTGCTCACATCAACAAGTTGATGATCATTACAAAAGAAAAGACCACACCACAGAATATACAACCACAAACAGTAGGGTAAGCAAGAGCACAAAATAATTTCATCATGCAATCTGATACACTTTCGCAACCAACTATACATACAACACCCAAGCATGCTATGACTCTCAAACCAATATACTAAGACTCGACTCGACTCATTCAGATACATACAATCTGGTCGGATTCAACGGATGCTTGCACTTGTAGTGGATACCTCTGCTCACCCCCGAGCTGCTCACCCTCGAGCTATGTGTTACAAGTGTTACAATGAATCAATTCCCTCACACACAATGTTAACCCTTAATGAGTTTCAGGCCTCCTAATACCCTCACCACAAGAGTCAGTCCGCTCTAAGTGAGACTAACTGACTCCTTAGAGTATCAGGATGCAACCTTACATTGAAGACCAGACCATATAGATGGGGCACCACCATAAACACCCATTAACAGGGGTCATGGAATTACGTCCCGACCACTGAAGCACTACCCTGGAATCTCACCTAGAGATCTCAAGGATTAACGTACTGACCACATACTATACATATTCAATCAATCATGAAATATTCACCACACACGTTAATATCATATCAATCTTTGTAACCATCCCTCATTCATATCTCATATTTAGTCAACCACAACTCATCCCTCCTAAAGCCATGAAAATATAATCGTACATCATGCCAATACCATGCCAAGGATCATCATTCATTTTCCATGAATCCCTCCATATTTCATATCAACTCCATAACCAACTCATCATGTTAAATTCTGTGAACCAAACCCATACATACACCTCATGCATTTCATGCTTTAAACAGACCTAAAACACCCAACAATGCAGTAATCATACCGGAGCAGCAACGAAAACAGAACCTGTGCGTTCTCTCGCCTAGCCTCTCGCTCAGGCATAAGAGTCTCGCTTAGGCATAAGAGTCTCGCTCAGGCATAAGAGTCTCGCTTAGGCAAGAGTGTCTCTCGCTCAGGCGAGCTCCCTTCGCCTAGGTGAGGGCTCGAAAAGGAAACAGTGACGCTGCCACGCACTCTCGCTTAGGCGAGACCACCTCGCCTGAGCGAGACGTGCTCTCGCTCAAAGCTAGAGCTCCTCGCCTGAGCGACAGCTCGCGCAGGCAAAGATGGACGAATACTGCAGATCTCACTTAGGCGAGACAGGTCGCTTAGGCGAGAAAAGCAGGACCCTCCATTGTTCACACACGCACAGACCAAACATTCAATCGTATCACACACAATCCACATTCATTTCACCATAACATCAGTCATGCATTCAAGATCACGAAAATAGCCACATAACTTATCAATAAAGCTTAAGACACAAAAACCCTAACTTCCCTTACTTGGAGAAGGGTTAGCAAGGACCTCGACAACACGACAACGAGCACTGCAGCTCTAGGAACGAACTAAAGAGCTGAAATAGAAGGGAAACAGAACCAAGAAATGGGTTATCACGAAACCCTAACTGGAAATACGAGGGGAGATTAATGGAAAACCATATGAGCTAGAAAGAGATACTTACGTGGAGTAGAAGTTGGATTTGAGCTAGCTCGAAGAAGACTTAGGGCTAAACCCTAGCAGAGTGTTCTGTGAGAAGGAAAAGAGGGCGTGAGGAAACTGTTTTCGCAAGAATGACAGAAGTGAAGAGTCTTGGCTGCCTTAGGGGCCTTGTATGCCTCATGGGCCAGTCCTTAGGCCCATTAGATTGGGGCAGTCCCTTAAAATTAATTACAGAAAATAAAGTGGGCCATACATTAACAATGGTATGCAAATTATAAAAAAAGAATTGCTTTTCTTTTCGGGGAATAACAAATAATGTGTTGAAATAAACATGTTCAATATTTCATTAAGCAAAGTAGACTATAAGGACCCGTATTACTATTTATAAAAAGATGTAGACTATAACTTGAAATATATATACTTTCAGTGTCATTGTTTTCGCACGGTAAATCCTCCATATTTAAAGAAAATTAGAATATAAATACTTTTATAAATGAACAAATATTAGTAACGTAAATATCAATTTTAAAATAACATAATCCAATTTATAATAAAGCATACCAAATAAAAAATACGGGTTTAAAAGTTCTCCTTATCATATTGTTTAATCCGGTATCAATACTTATTTATAATATTTATTTTTAAAAGATGATATTTGTATGTAGACACAGTTTAATAAAGGAAAACTGTATATATTATTAGTATTGTACCTATATATTACAAGTAGATCATTAAAATTAAACAATTCATATGTTAAACGTATATTGAACCCAATTACTTTTAGAGAAAAAGTTCAGCCAATATTCGATGTATTTCTTCTTTTTTATTATGTAAAAAAATTGTTTAAAAATTATTTTTCAATAAATGTAAGCAGTTTCTTATATATATATATATATATATATATATATATATATATATATATATATATATATATATATATATATATTAAAGTAGTAACTCAATTTTTAAAATAAACTAGTGTGTGTGGATGGGTGGGTGTGTAACAAAAAACATTAGATGAGTCATTTCATATATTAATTTAATGAGTCTTGGAACTCACAATAGACGACTTTGTTTATAAACTAATTAGACAAGTCTAGAAACACATATTAGATGAGTATGTCTATACACTAAATATATGAGTCTAGCATTACACACTATATGAGTATGTTCAGACACCAATTTGATGAGTCTAGTGGGACATATTTTAGACAGATATATTAATACAAATTAGATGATCTGTCCATTCACTAATTAGACGAGTCTTGCAATATACATTATACATGTTTTTCCATGCCCAATTAGATGAGTATAGCAAAAAGAATTAGATGAATGACGTCATACTTTGATTAGACGATTTTAGGAATACACATAATAGACAAGTCTAGTAATACATTAGATGAGTTTGCCTATATATTGATTATATGAGTCTATACATGTTTGACAATATCCGTAGGTTATCTAAGTTGTTTATCTGTGCATTATATTATGGTTAAAATGTTTTTAGATTAAGTTTTTTTATGTTTTGATAGGATCAACATGTTTTAGATATATTATGCATTCCATGCTGATTATATGTGTGTATGGTTATCCGTAAAACATTTTAAGGTCAACATGATTTTTTTTTTCTGATTTTATGGTTGTTTATGTCTACATTTTTTTTTCACATGCTTAATTGTTATGTTCATTTCATGTTCACTTTATAATTTTATCATAGTTTATAATTTGCTATACACAATCAACTAAGTTACATAACTAGGGATGTTAATGGGGCGGGTAGGATACGGCTAGTAGCTCCCTCGCACCTTACTTGCTGGATAAATATTTGTCCCGCATCCGTATCCATATCCGTGCAGGTATCTATTACGCGGGTACCCACATTTTTTTTTTAAATCTACGGATATCCACGGGTACCCGCGGGAATTTGCAAAAAGAAAAATTTAATATTTAACAACAAATTTTAACTATAAATTCAAATAAAAATACAATGAATAACATTTATAAATTTTAAACAAAGTGCAAATAATACATTTAAATAGTGTTGAATGACAATTTACAAATAAATGAAGATTTTTTAAAACCAGTTGATAAAAAATAACCTATTTAAAATCAATGTATTAATATTTTAATCATTTTTTTAATTTTTTTTTAATTTAAATAAGAATATAGAGGGTATGGGTATCCACGGGTACGAATAATATGATATCCATACCCACTCCGTTAACATACAGGTATAAAAAATACTCGTACCATTACCTGCGGATATCCATTTTCAATTATTTTCTTTGTGAGTTTTATCAACGGATACCCACAAATACAGATTTTTTTAACATCCCTATACACAATCATTATAGCAGAAATTATATTTAGCATTTAATATGCATTACATATGAACAATGTATAATGAATAACTACAACTGTCATATGTTTCATTTAGTCATCTAACTTTGTCCATTGTTAAACATGTATAAATTTAATTAAGTATAATTATTGATCTTGTACCCAATTTTTTGGTTAAATTCAATTTGGTACTCATACTTTTGGTTTGTTCAATTTAGTACCCTAATTATCTAAAAAGATTCAATTTGGTCATCTCCGTTAAGTTGGAGTTAACACCGTGTCCGTACAGGACACGTGTCAAGCCATGAAATTTTTTATTTATTTTTAATTATTTTTTTTAAATTATTTTTTTTTTCAATTTTTTTTTTCAAAAATTTTCAAAAATATATATATATATATATATTTTCAAAATTATTAAATTTTTTTAAAAAATTAAAAACTGCCACGTGTCAGTTTATCATCGTGCCACGTGGCAACTTACAATCATTACACGTTGCAATGGTAATAGTTATTTTCAATTTAGTATCCCAATTTAAATTTTTGGTGCAATTTAGTACCCTAATTTTTTAAAATGATTCAATTTCGTCCTTTTCAATTTGACACCAAATTAGTAACTAAGTTTAATTATAACTTATATATACATGTTAAAATAATTGTATTAAATTTATATATCAAATCGCTACACCTAAATATTCAAATTATTTTATTTTTTACAAGTGTAAAAAATTTCATGTGTAAAAAATTACAAAGGTTAATATGTAAAAAATAAAATAATTTAAGTATTTAGGTGAAATGATTTGATGTATATATTAGAAAAAAGATATTGTAACATGTATATATAAGTTGTAATTAAGCATAATTTACTAATTTGGTCTCAAATTGGAGAGGACGAAATTGGATCATTTTAAAAAATTGGGGTACTAAATTGAACCAAAAATTTAAATTGGGGTACTAAATTGAAAAAAGTTATTACCACTACCACGTGTCATGATTGTAAGTTGCCACGTGGCATGATGATAAACTGACACGTGGCAGTTTTAAAATTTTTTGATTTTTTTTTTAAAAAAAAATTAAAAAAATAAAAAATTTCATGGCATGACACGTGTCTTGTACGGACACGATGTTAACTCCAACTTAACGGAGAGAACTAAATTGAATCTCTTTAGATAATTGGGGTACTAAATTGAACAAACCAAAAATTTGGGTACCAAATTGATCATGCTCACCACCAATATATGAAGAATTATTTCCAAGAAAGTATCCATTAGTCTAAGAAAGCATGACTAATATTACAAATTTTCTGTTACTATTCAACAAAATATAAATAAAAAAACTATACATTTTTTTCATGCTAATTTAGAAAAAAATTGTTTATAAGACAGTTACTTGAGTAATTTACTATAAAGATTAAAGTTAAAGATTAAAGTAACAACATATATATATATATATATATATATATATATATATATATATATATAACTTGACAATCAAATTAATTAAACATTCAAACTATTCAAATATAATTAAGCAACATTCTAGTATTTAAAAATATTAAATTGTGAACAAATATAAAAGAAGTAGTAAATAATTATTAAAAAAATTAAAAAAAATTAAAAAAAAATTAAAAAAATTAAAAAAAACTGTAAAAAAATGTTGGTGGGTTAAGTGGGTCAACCCACCATTGAAAAAGTTGAATTTTTCTCAACTCAACCCGACTCGAACCCGTGGTGAGCCAGATTGGCTCACGGGTTGAAACTCATTTTGACATCTCTACAAATTAGTAATTATACCATTTAATTACTATTGCAAAATTTACGATGCACATTTCTATTCATAAGTTCACAATTAAACATTTAACTTATAATAACAAAATAAGCAACTCACTTCGTACGTATGTACACCTCTTAGATATAATGATGTATCAATTTAATTATTATTACATATTTTACTACACACAGCTCTATTTAAACCTATATATTTCATATATATATATATATATATATATATATATATATATATATATATATATATATAT
>Ga0214544_1002582_pt1 | contig 38002 bp, 35 predicted proteins | sample CNSS3metaG_FD_160074 | JGI IMG/M metagenome (GOLD analysis project Ga0214544, IMG submission 160074) | Root nodule microbial communities from cowpea collected in UCLA plant growth center, Los Angeles, California, USA - CNSS3 | ecosystem: Host-associated > Plants > Roots > Nodule | place: USA...
TACATTGATTAATTTGCAAATCTACAACAATAATTAATTGAGCAATAATCTTTAGATAACCGATGATGAATCTATTTTGAAAAAGCAATGGAATCAATCTATTTTCTTTACTATTATTTTTATTTCTCTTTATCTTTTAAATTTTATTTCTATCTTTGTTTATCTTAATCCCCTATATTTTTTTATAATTTTATTTGACTAACTCTTGTATAATTTTATAAGAACTAATTTGTTAAAAATCAATTCCGTGTTCGTTGGGAGACGACTTTGGATTACTTTACCCTTTCTATTCTGTTGACTACTATCTTAACAATACTGAAGTTGTTCTAGATAAGTAGTATTAATTTGATCGCGTCAACGACAGCGTTATCACTTTCCTTTCCTTCTCTTCAAGTTCAAAGCAGGAGTTCTTCCAAGACTTCAAAGTAGATCCCAGCTCACGCCTTTCTTTCTCCCACTTTTCCTTGTTAGTCGCAAAGCCTTCCACATGCCTTTTCAATTTGATCATCTCAACAACCATCTTTGCCTTCTCCTCACTAGCCACTAACTTAATTAAGAGGCTCACAACCTAGCAACCATAAATTATTGTGTAGTTGTGAAGCTCAACAGAATCATCTATCAATGCTTGATGGGTGCTCTCTCTAATCAATTGTGCATCATCCTCGGCCAAAAATATCTTTATACTGTTACAAAGGTCAAGTTGAGTGCCCACAAGGCCACCCCATCCCTTCATTGGTAAACCAAAGTTCTTAGTGTAAGCCTCCTGAGTTGAAGGCTTCTTTCTCTCCCCTTTACTAGCCCGCATAGGAGGTAGATGGAGATCGACGATGAGTTTAATCTCGACAATGGCAGAAAGCCCACTTCCATCACTCTTCTTACTTTCAGCTACTACTTTGCATCGAAGTTCCTTGAAAATATTCTTCTTACCCAACTTAGCCTCCATATGCGCCATGATCTCTGAAAATACCAAAAAGTATTCAAATTAGACAAATACCAGTCTTAGCCTACAAATAAAGGAAACATGCCAAACATGTCAGTCAGATGAAGCATTTACACAGGGACTTTAACAATTTTCCTTGTAATGGGAAGACCATGGGGAAGTTCATCAAGGATTCTTAGGATTCTTCTATCCTCGTCGGTAATCATACCCTTTGGCTACTTTTGATACCTGATAGGATCTTAAGTCCAATACAAGGGAAATTTTGGCTTATCATCAGAATAAAAATATTGACACCCGATAGGATTCACTATGATCCTAAAAAAAATCCCGTTTTGAAGTTTTTGAAGGATAATGAGTAGAGGGTGAACAAACAAGATGTAGCCTGCCATTTTAAGGATAACCAGCTAACCAAGTCATGAGGTCGTGTACTATAATAATAAAGAAAAACTTGGGTGAAGGTTTCTTCTTTAGGGCCATGCTTATGACACAAAAGGCATGCAAGGCATCCTAATTATTAGGATGTAGTTAGGTAGGAGCCATGATAAAAATGTGCAAAACTCACATGGTGAGTTCGTCAAAAGGGAGGTGGACATGCAACTCGAAGAATAAAGTCACGTACATGTAGAAAAAATGACTTGGAGAACCCCCTCATCCATGACACATTGTCAATAGCATAAGCCCTTTGGACCAAAATGATGTCGTCCTCAACACGACCATCTAGCATATATATGCTGCCATAGAAAGATTAAGTAGTAGAAGACCATTTCACCCCATGATCTACACACTCATACCCTTCTCTCAAAGGCATATTATGCTCAACCCACTCAATTGCGAAATTATCTCGGTTCTCCTTAGCAGCATCTCCACTGGAACATGACTCACTCACTAAAGATCTCGCCCTTTCCTCATGCCTAAAGGCCTTCTCAACATTGCTAGACGACATATCGAAAGTGCTAGATGAAGAAATACCTAAATGAGAAACACCCTTAAATGCATAAATGCTTTCTCAACAATGCAACATTGTCGATAGAAACACCCTATTTCTCACTAACGCAGATAAGCCCAAAATGTTCAAATGAAACCCCTTTTAATAGCCACTAGTGTGCCCCTTCATATGGCACTACTTCATTCTCAATCATTAAATCTTTTCATATTTGATGGTTGCAACGCCTAGTTATTGCTCTTCTCGTGTAAAGATCCTTCCTGACACACCTTAGACCTGTCCCTCAAGTGTTATCGTCATTACACTTCAAGAGACTGGGGTTTTACTATACCTATACTTATGCGAGCGGAAGAAGGACAAGGCAACCAAAGAATATAAGTTTTCTTTGCAAAATAAGACTCTCACATAGAGCACATCGGGTCTAGGGGCTAATGTACCATATGTGACCGAGACCTTCTCGAACAACCTAGGATATCACTTTGTCAACAAAGATACTTCGACCACAATGACTATGGAACCATATCGATAAGGATATCTTAGCTAGAGCAGTATCAGACCATAACCCTAGTTGAAGGCACTAAAGAGGATCGAGCATAATTAAAAAGAAGATTAAGGTCTATGACGAATTAGCAAAACCTTAAACAACTTAAGACAAGTAAAAGCCTAGATGACTTAAGCCCAACCAAGTAAAGGCTCATGAAACTGTTATAAATATCATTATTCGCGAAATAATTATTATGTATTTATTTTGGCATTTATTTTACACACATACCTAACTTGGGTGTCAAAGTGTCTCTACAAAAACCACTTCCACTTGAATGTTGGAGGCACCTTCACCAGATACATATTGTACAACTTGGTAGTTGAAGGAGAATATCTCAAATTAAAGATAAAGTGTTCAAAAATACTTTTGGTGAAATCTTTTTAGGATATATTTGGGCCTATTAAGAACAAATACATAAAGTATGAAAAAACTATTTTTTTACTTCGTAGAATTAACCTTGTGTTGAAACTAAGAATTTTTACTCTCAAGAAAGAAAGTATATTTTCAACATTCTTATTTACAAAAATGTTACAAGAAATATAAAAAAAAAAATTGTAATAGTTTTTCTAACATTTTGTGAATTTTCTTCTTCCATAGCCTTTGAAGTAATTTATAAACTCCTCTTAATCTCCTTTTTCTTGAACTCTTATAATAATTTCATTTTGTTATGATATAGATTATTTTTAAATTCGGATAGCATTAAGAATTAAAGGAGAGAGCAAATGGAAATTAGAAAACATAAAGAACTTGGTTATATTCGGATAGCGAGCCAAAAAATTTGAACCTGGTTCGGCCCACCACAAGTTGGTGGGCTAAACGGGTTGACTCACAGGTTCACTTAATTAAAAAAAATACAATTGTTTTTTCAGTTAAAACTAAATTATAATTCTAATTAAAATCTAAATAAACTTTAATATAATCCAAATACAAACCAAAATCACAAAAATACAAATTATCTATGTGTTGGTTAGAAAAAACAATCTAACATGATCAAATGCAAAGCTCAACTCAATAAAAAATATTTGTGACCCTTTATTTGTGGGTTGGTAAACCAACCCGGCTCACCATGGGTTCAACCTGCATGAGCCAAGTTATAGATGAGTCGGGTCAAAAATCAACCCGTACTGAAATTTGTGAATAAATTTCAACCCAACCCGTGGTAAGCCAAATTGACTCGCGAGTTTCAACCCATTTTTACATATCCGGTCAAAAATTATCATTCTTGTCTAGGATATCTCGCATCACCTTTTGGAATGTTTCCTCGTGTACCACCCTTTTTTCCTTCCTGCACCCTCATAATATTCATAAATCCTAAATCACTCTCATTAAAATTATAATTATGATAAAAATTTAAAATATTTTTGCACCTCTTTAATGTTCATCCCCCTCACCTCCGGGGCATCTCCACTCTCCCACTCTAAATAAATTTCGTACCTTCATCTTCATCTCCACCCTTCCACCCTAAAAATAAATTTTAACACCTTCATCTCCATCTCCATTCTTCCACCCTCAAAATATATTCAACACCTTCATTTTCATCTCCACTCTTCCACCCTTAAAATAAATTCCACACCTTCATCTATATCTCGACACATCTATCTTCGCTCTTCCACCCTCAAAATAAATTCCCCTTGCTCCAATCCTTTTTAATAAAATCCACCTCACACATTAAGTGAGTGATGGAGGAAACGCTATGAGGAGAGCCTCCACTGTTAATGGCCAATGGTTTCGGATTATAAAACACTTCCGAATTAAAAAGATCATCATAGAAAACAAAGTTCTGGATTCACCAATCCGGAAAAGATTTTTTGAAAAGCATTCTGAATTACAGTCTAAACCGTATCTAAAAAAATTACATTTCAAAATTCATAATCCAAAAAATTTTTCCGGATCAAAAAGATCTTCTCTAATGTGTGTATTCCAGCCGTCCAGATTGCATAGTTCGTAATTTGTTTTTTAATATATTCTAGAAGGTAAAGAGGTAATTTTTACCTTTTTGGATTGTGGTGCAGAGGTAATTTTTACCTTTTTATTATAATTTTAGTGAAGAGTAATTTAGGGTTTATGGATTTTATGGGGGTGCAGGAAGAAAAAGGTTGGTTCAAGAAGAAACAGTTCATCTTTTGCTATAACAATCTGGGACGATCCTTAGACACGTCAAGTCAGGGAAAAAACACTAAATCCTATAAATTTCATTATGTCCCAGTAATAGACTAAAGTATCCCTATGCCGAAACTGAGACAAGAGTTTAAAAATCTGTATACTCTGGAATTACGAGATCAGAATGAGTTATGAGGAACTACCAATAAGGCTAAGGCTTTCAAAAGCATTTACAAAACTAGTCGACTAGGCTACAAGAAAGACTTTTGGCTTTGTCAACAGCTTCAACATAGTAATACAGTCTCCACAGTGAAGCATTATCCTGCAGCAAATCAACAGGTTGAACATCTTATAATGCTGATTAAGTCTGTAATCATAAAACATAGTATGCAGATAAGAGAATAATAATAAATTTTACATTATATACACCCAATTAGAGTACTACCTCTGTTTCGAGATCAACAATTACTTCGTCACAACTTTGTTCTTCTGCTGGCCTATTTCGACGAAGTAACTCCACTACACGAACAAGATTTCTTGCTGGTAGCTTCTGAATTAAACTCTGTAGCTGTTGTTTCTCAGCAAGGGTCATGGACCTGTATATAGGAGTGAAAATATGGTTGTGTAAGAATGTCTGATGCAAACTAAACATCAAAGGAGAAAAGGATAACAGAGTAGGCAGAAGGTTTTAGAGGTCCCTTGAACCACCAAATCATGTCTGATTTTGTAATGAAAACAAAACAAAAAGATTGAGTACAATAAAAATGAAAAACAAATGACCAGAAATATAAATTTTGTATTTTTTTTGGGGGGCATTTTTCATCAAGTAATTCAAACTCGATAATTTAACTCTAGAATTGTGAATATGACAAAGTATTAGCAATCCCATCAGAGTGTGACTCAATCTGTCGTAAACCATGTTTCTATAGATTCATTAGCATGGAAAATGTTAAGAGATATCAACAACTGCCATGGTCAAGATCATGTATAAACGTGGGAGCAACCCCTGCCCATGTCAAGTTCACCATGTCATGAAGATTTGTGTATATTGCATTGCTCATTCTTATAGTCATCACCATGTAAGTTCGATCTTAGGGCAAACAAATGTGTATAAGAGGTGCAAGTTTTATAATTTTCGAAGTAGTCTAACATTGGTCTCTACGGGTGTCACTTTTCACGAAACCAAGTGAATCTTTGTCAGTTCCTACTTCAGGGGGAGAGAATTCTGAAAGATGAAGACGAGTCTAATATATAGTATTAGATGAAGAGGAAGCCCACAACCAATTTGAAGAATATTCTTTGGACAAAAAATATCAGAAGAGGGAAAAACTCTCTTTAGCCCCACAAAATTGAGTCGCTTGATACGGAGTTTCAGTCAAACGGGGAGTTAGTTAATACAGTTTGGATACTAATTAGTTGGCTGGGGTGTGAAAGAGTTAAATCAATGCAAGGATATGGCTATTGCTTAATATAAAAAAAAAAAAAAAAAAAAATAAAAAAAAAAAAAGTCTTGTGTTATGTTATTTCTTAATATAAATAACCCTCTTTGTGGGCGAAGGTTGGTGAGCATTGTTGTGCCAATTAGACATGTGGCTGCTGTGGAAGAAAAGTCGCGTGTCAAGGCACGTGGATGGGTGGTGCATTTCAAACCCTGTGTTCATTAGAGAAAACGGTGGTCACTGGAATGTCAGCTGAAAACTTACCAGAGGCGGCACTGGAAAGCGAACCTGGGAGAAAAGTTTGCAAAGAAAAAATAAAGTAACACCTCCGGAGACAGTGAGACTATCAAGCCAACACGACTTTGAAAAAGCCTCTGGATACTATGTTAAAATCCAAGGAAGAGAGAAATACTGATTTAAACTATATTTATGAGACAGTACGAATACTTTATTTATATTGAGAAAAAGGAATCAATACAATAAACAGAATAATATCTTGTCATAACAAAGACATTATAAAGGAATAAAGCAATATATTTGCTAAACAGAGATGAAATAAAATCCACCAATGGCCTAAAATCTGTTGTCTTGTTATATTCGTGCCATTTGATCTAAATCTGTATATCAAAATACATAAACCAATAAGTATGCAACAAGCAGTTACTATTCCTATAAATATCCGTATAACAGTAATTACAAAATACCTGCACTTGAGCATTATAGTATCCAGAAGGAACTCAAGTTTTTCTTCCATATACCCTAGCTAAGAGTAAACATTAAACACCAGTTAGATAAACATATTATATAATGTACAACAAATGCTTCTGTATCATAGTTACTATGATTTTGATAATTATACAAACATACAGGCGGTGATTGGAAAATGGATTCTTTTATATTTCCCATAAATCTTCGGTTAAAGTATGTTACCTTCCTATTTTTGGTGTGATAATTTTAAATTTTTTTTACAAGAATCCAGCACTAGTTGGAATTTTTTTTTTAAATTAATCTTCTCACTAAAACTTCCTCGTGAAAGAGTAGAAATCCAAGATCTCAGGAAAGGGATTTTTTTTGTAAGTATGTCGAACATATTTATCGCATTCCCAATAAACATAATTCACAGAATATATAATTCCTAGGTAATATGATTCCCCAAACACATTTTTAGTAAGAAACGTGATTTCTAGGAATGCAAAAATACCAAACACAACTTAAAGATGATGATGATAATAGCAACTTTGGAAACACAGAAGTTCGAGAAAAATTACTGTTTTAGAGAGTTCACTGGAATGTCTCTTCACCATCTCCGCAACCTCCGCACTATCATTCTCAAGTAGGAATTGAACATCATCACTAATCTAAATATTCAAAAAGAAATGGATATGTTAGAATAAATAATCTTTAATAGAATTCATTATTATATGTTGTGTGCTTTGTGCTGGACCTAGTTCCTAAAAATGTCCTCCAGAATTCTCTTCTATTCACCATATCTGATGTATCCCAAGCTATTATAAATATGAAACCCTAAAAGAGAGGAATATATACTCCCATCAATTCACTCTAACTCCACTATATTTTTCTCAAGTATGTATCAGAGCCTGTCAATCCCGCTCAACTAGTCTATATCAAAGTAATTCTCATTGTCTTTGTCCAAATAATCTGTCATCCATCAGCGTCTGTAATCGTCCACTGGAGTTCCGTCTTCCAACACCTAAGTATGAGGCACCTTCAAGAAGTGCAATCCAACCCCAGTGGTCACACTTCCATACACTTATGTGGTAATGACTCTTTAAGCAACGAATCTAGAATTTGATCATGTTAGAGATCAAATTCTAACTCGTCAAGAAGTCCCATGTATGGAAAACTTGAATAGAGGTATTGATATCGAATAATGTAAAATATCGAATACACCAAAAATCCTTTATAAAATTATAACAAAAATCATAACAGGTTAAGGAGGAAATTTCAATCAAGAGAAAGATAATATATACATTTTAAAACAATACAAAAACATATTTGTAATCCAAAAGTAATGATATTATGTTTACAAATTCAAATAATAGTAAGAAAATTATTACTATTATTATTATTATGCGGCAATTGGCCACGATGCGAGCAACTGTGAATGAGTGGTGACGACCAGTGGTGTCGTTGCTCCTCATGAGTAGGGTTTCTCCTCCTTGTGTCGCTGCCCCTCATGAGTAGGGTTTCTTTCCCTATTTCTTCTCCACAACCCTACCCCACCTTTTCTGCCATAACCATTTCACGCCCACCAGTCATTATCCAAAAAGTGAGTGCCATGGCCTTGTTGGGGCAGCAAGTTGCAAAACTGCCACTGATTTATACCATAACGCCACCATGACTGAGTTTTTAATAAAATTGAACTTGATAACATAAAGAGTCTTCTGCCATGGTTTCTTCTCATGGAAGAGGAAGTCATGGCACTAGACAAGGGCACGGTGGTATAGGTTGTCCACAATGCACATATTGTAAAAGAATGGGTCACACTTAAGAGAATTGTAACTCATTAGATGGCTTTCCTTTCCTCACAAGACAACCAATATTTCTAAATCTAAAAGTTCTTTATTGACTTCGTGCCTGGAATGGAGGCCAAGGTCAATAGTGTTACATGGAAGACTTCAATTGATTTAGTAGAGTAAAAATGCTAAATAGAAAAGCAAATTATGGAATTAAATGTGTCTTTGAGATGGCCACCGTTGATGATAAAGGAGAAGAATATAGGTTAGAGGTGTGTGTGCGAAGACTGTGTAGATGAACGAGTTTATAAATTAAGAACAAATGACCCTTACTAAGAATTAAAAAATGATGGATTAAGTTAAATGGAGTGTAGTTTCGGATTCACAAATGTTATAAAAAATTTGATGAGTGTATGATCATGTAGGGAGAACGCAATTTGAGGAAAGAAAAGATGAAGGAAATGATGATGTTGAAGTAACAATCGAGGCCGGCCAATTTAGTGACAAGTGTTTGAGTAGAAACAAAATTCAAGAATCGTTTTTGGAAGCACACAAGCATGATTAAGATGTATAAGGATTTGAGGGATTCCTTTTCATGATCTGTAACAAAGAGAGAAATGGCTCAGTGATGAAGGCTTGACCACACAATGTGCCATGGAAGAGTTCTCCCCATAAGAGTCACAAGGAGCATGTCTAGAGGGGAGACATCTAGTCCTTCATCATTATCTTCTTTTGTATTTCATTGTTGTGATGTTCCTAAAGTTGACTTAGTTGACCAACCTTAGTTGATTGTTGACCTTTAACTAGGTTTTACTTGTAAACTAGTGTTGACTTGACTTAAGCCAACATGCTAATCCATGTTTAGTTGTTTTTGTAGGTTAATTAAGCTTAGGGAAGCATGGATAGGTGGTGCAACACTATTGGAGAGCATGGATGATGTGGAGCTTAGGTGGAGGAGAGAAGAAAGCAAAAAGCATAGAGCATAAAGCAAAAGGAGCTTGTATATTTTGTCTCCTTTGTCTTAAAGCTCCTTTTAGCATTACTAGAAGGCACCTTGTCTCACACGGTGAGCTTTGCCCAAAATCCCTTTAGGGTTTCCCACCACCATTCAAGTTTGTGCTACTTTAGAAGATGCTTCTAGAATTAGGGTTATTCATAAATTTGAGTATTATACACTTGTTGTTCAACCACAAAACCGTGAGCTTCCTCCATGGAGTGGAGATTTCACTTAGCCTTATCTTGCTATGCAAGTGGCGGCATCAATCACTCATCTCTAGAGTTAGTTAGCCTTATGGACCCTCTAAGAGTGACATGCTTCATCTGCATTACCATCTTTTATATCTTCCATTTTATTGTTCTTTCCTTTTACTTCTATTTGGTTTATATGTGTTGTTTCCATTTGAATCTTGAATCAATTCATCTCTATCTTTCTCTAGAACTTTTAGAAGTGAACCTTCACATCTAAATAGCTTGCTATCTTAATGTCCAATGGGGATCTTCTCTAGGTTTTCTTAAATAACTCATCACCATATTCCAAAAATATAAAATAAACCAACTCAATCCTTCATCATTTGGTATCTAGAGCCTAGGTTATTTTGAATATGGAGCTTTTTATGTGCTAACCATTGTTTTCTTGTATTTTGTGCTTGGTGGACCTCTCGGCTTTCTTGGTGTTTCAAGTGGTGTGCACAAATTTTTCCACTTCACAAGAGGTTTAAGTATCTAGAATCCCATATTATTGATGTATGTCCCTTGGTGAAGTGAGAACATGAAATATTTGGTGCCTCTTTTGTGTTTGGCCGAGAGCTATCTTTGGTGTTACCATGCCAAAATTTTGTCTCACATGTTAAAAAGTGTCTTTAAATGTGTTTGGCCTTGTTTTTAGTCCTTTGTCATATGCCTACTTGAAGTTTTCTTGTTATTGTTTCCTAAAGTATTTGAAAATTGCATGAACTATATATCTTGGTGGATGTATGCTCCATGGAAATGATTTTGCCATAAACTTTGAGGAACTAAATGTCCAAGCCACCTAAAAACACTTTCCCATCATCTTGTGAAACTAGTTTTGAAAGAATAAAATTTTTTCTGCACTTTTTACCATTTGGCCAAGAGCAATATTGCTCCTTGCTGAACCAAATTTGCAAAAATCACTAGGTGTTATGCTACTAGTTTTCATATTTGAGTGTTGGGTGATATTGGCAAATTAGTTCCATTCTTTAACCTGGTAATTATCTTTCTTGGTGTATGCATGACTTGAGACTAGGTTATGCATGTTCAAGTATTTTCCATAGAGTCTTTATACTGTGCTTTTCTTGTGTTAGTCTTATTAAAAGTTTTGTCACATATTTTCTCTCTTTAGAGTTTATCTTTCCTTATTTTTGTGCTTTACTTGCTTGTCACTAGGTGTTCTTTGTTTTGTCTTAGTAGTTTTCCTTTCTCGAAACTCTTTGGGTGTTGTGGCCGAGCCACTTGACATGCATTTGAAAGGTTTTGAAAAGTTTTTGAGGTTTTTTCTTCACTCCTTTGGTGGACCTTGAGTGTTGTCCTTACCTTGTTACTTTGGGAGTGTGATCTAAACACTTGGGTGATTTTTTTTAACACATTTTGGTCTCGGGTTTTGCTGCACTTTCACCACTAATTGCCTATTTTTGTCTTGGTTTTTTGTTGAGTTTTGTGTAGGAGAAGATGAACTTGGATCCAATTGTGGAAGAGGAAGAGGAGGAGTCGATTCCACCATACTCCCCTGTAATAGTTACCCCGATGGCACAACAACATGATCAAACTACCCTTGCTCACATCCTCCGAGGAATGGAGATTGGTAAGAGGGAAACGTTTGACCAATTAAGAGCGGATAGAGGGCAAAGTGAGATTATGATGGTGAAAGGAGAAGGAGGCAAGGGTTTGATGGAGGAAGAAGGCACAACTCTCTCCCACAAAGATAACCACGTCCCATCAAGATACCCAAGTTCAAAGAAGAGAATGACCCCAACCTCTACATTGAATGGGAGAAAAACTAGATCAAATATTCAACATTCATGTAGTTAGTGGCCCAGAACAAGTAGATTTAGTAGTGCTAGAATTTGAGGATTACGCCATGACTTGGTGACATCAAATGTGTATGAACAATATTAACCAAGAGACACTTGCGGCTTCTTAGAGGGACATTAAACATTTAATGCACGCTAAATTTATCGCTACTATAGGAGGAAGACTCTTTTGAAGCTCCAAAGACTTTAACAAGAGTCTATGTGTGTGGATGAATATTATAAGCTAATGGAGTTCAAGCTTCTAAAAGTAGGACTCCAATTTGAAAGTGAAGAAGAAAAGGTAGCTAGGTTTGTGAATAGTCTTAAAAGAGAAATTCAAGATGTAGTAGAGTTATATTAGTATTCCACACTTGATAAAATTTTGCACTTGGCCTTAAAAGTTGAAAGCCAATTGAAAAAGAAACAAAAGGCCAAGAGGAATACTTCTTGTAATAAATACTACTCAAAAACTTGGAAAGGTAAAAAAAGAAAAGATGAAAGAACACCCTCCAAAAATCTCCAGGACCACCCACCTAGGACTAATTCGACTAGAGTTCCCCGTGATAATCCAAACTCTTCTCAAGGTTCTAATTCCATCAAAAGTTTTAAATGTTTGGGGTATGGTCACGTTGCTTCAAATTGCCAACAAAAAGGAACATGATCTTGAATCCTAAAGGAGAGGTTGAAAGTGAACATTCTTTCCCCTCATCCCCAAAAGCACTTCCTCACACACTTCTTCCTCCTCTTTAAATGATGATGAATCAAACCTAATGAAGGAGGTTTATTGATGGTTAGGTGCATGTTGGGCCAAGTCCCAAAGGAACTAGAATCTCAAAGGGAAAACATTTTTCACTCAAGGTGCCTAATCAACAACAAAATTTGCTCCCTCATAATTGATAGTGGAAGTTGTGTAAATGTGGCTAGCACAAGGGTTGTGGACAAGCTTGGCTTGAAAACCATCCCTCATGCCAAGCCTTATAAGCTATCTTGGCTTAGTGAGAAAGGAGATATCAAGGTTGACAAGCAAGTCATCATCAACTTCTCCATTAGGAATTACAAAGATGAGGTTTTGTGTGACTTAGTGTCTATGGAAGTAACTCATATTCTACTAGGTAGGTCATGGCAATTTGATAAAAAGGTTTTTCATGATGGCCATGCCAACAAATTTTCTTTCAGCTTCCAAGGCAAGAAGATTACACTTTTACCTCTTTCTCCCAAGGAAGTCAATGAGGATCAAATGCAAATGCTAAAGAAAAGAAAGGAGGAGAAGGCGCAAAGGAAGGTGCAAGGGAATGGCAAAGAGGCCAAGAAGAGCATGATCTCCCTCAAAGGGATAAAAAAAGTAATGTTTGCCCAAAAACAAGTCCTTATAGCTTATCCTAGTGAGTCCTCCCCCTCCTTCCAAAAGCCTCACTCTATATGTCCTCAAGACTTGTCTTTAGTCTTAGATGAATTCAAAGATGTTTTTCAAAAGCCTCCAAAAGGGCTTCCACCCCTAAGAAGCATAAAGGCCCAAATTGATTTTATACAAGGTTCATCTTTGCCAAATAGGCCAGCCTATAGGGCTAGTCCCGAAGAGGCGTAGGAAATTCAAAAAAAAATGCATGAATTGTTGGAAAACTGGTAGATGAAACATAGCATGAGTCCTACTTTAGTTGACTTATTGACCTTTGAGTAGGTTTGACCAAAGTTGACTTAACTTAAGTCAACATGCTAATCTATGTTTAGTTGTTTTTGTAGTTTAATTAAGCTTAAGGAAGCATGGATAGGTGGTGCAACACTATTGGATAGCATGGATGATGTGGAGCTTAGGTGCTCTTGAACATGTAAAAGGGTTGATAAATTTCAGTATTATACACTTGTTGTGCAACCACAAAACCATGAGCTTCCTCCATGGAGTGGAGATATCACTAGCCTTATCTTGCTATGCAAGTGGCGACACCAATCACTCATCTCTGGTGTTGGCTAGCCATATGGCCCCTCTAAGAGTGGCGTGCTTCATCTCCATTACCATCTTCTATATCTTCAATTTTATTGTTCTTTCCTTTTACTTCTATTCGGTTTATATGTGTTGTTTTCCATTTGAATCTTGAATCAATTCATCTCTATCTTTCTCTAGAACCTTTAGAAGTGAACCTTCACATATAGATAACTTGCTATCTTAATGTCCAGTGGAGATCTTTTCTAGGTTTTCTTAAATAACTCATCACCATATTCCAAAAATATAAAATGAACCAACTCAATCCTTCATCACCATGTGGTGAAGCCTTTAGAGGGAAAAAGTAGAACATCAAAGAGTTAGAAGAAAGCTGCAACAATTAAACAATGTACAAGAAGAAAGGAAGTATCTGTGGGAGATAGGATAGTCATGGGGTAGATTATTAGACGAAGTAGTTTAGTATATGTGAAAGGCGTTAAGGAATGAAGGGATAAAGGATTGCAAGTGAGAACTAGAAGAAGATGCAATAAGGGTGTACTCTTAATTGTTTTCCTAAGTAGTTACACTTTCAAGGACGAAAATACTAAGTGTAGAAGGAGAGGCATGCCTAGGAGAAATGGTTATATATCACCATGGGAAGAGCAGAGAGTAGAGTAGATGAGCTCATGGTAGACGTTGAGTACAAATATACATAGTCGATGATATGTGTACTTCCACTGGCATGGACAAGGTCGTGTTTTGTTAAGGGTAGACGAGGGTGTTATTGTTGTGTTAGACGAAAGGTGCAAAGTGCATAGAGTAGATGATATGTGCATTAACATTGGTTAGACAATAGGGGTTTGTGAGTAGTAGATGTTGTTCTATGCATTAAGTTGTCAAGTTTCATGGTTGAGGCGTTTAGCGAGGGTGTTTCATTGATGTGTGTGTGGTAGTGGTGTTGTAAGCCAAAAACAAATGGACAAGTTTTTGTGAGAGGGTTAAAGAGCTTCATATGTGGAACTCTGTGCTTGGCTTGTTTCAAGAAATCCAAGCATAAATCTCAATCACTGAGTTACATTGTTAGGCAAACTATGGCAACCTATGATAACTAAGAAAATTATAAATAAGATGTGCATTTCGAGAAGAATGAGTACCTTTTTAAAGTGCAATGGGTCGACCAAAATCATCCTCACTACGAGTCGTGTTATTGAAAGACGATAAAGAAGAACTTGATGTATAGGATTCATTTAGGGAACTGGACTAGTCATTTGGGTCTTGCATTGGTAGGTTAAGAGAAAATTATGGTGGTTCAAGAGGATTTTCACCAAGATTGGGAGTGGCAAAAGCACTTGGAAAGTGGACTCAACTAATGGTATAGGAAGGACATTTTTGAATGGAATGAACATCTTGAATAGTCAAAGAGAAGTAAGGAGTCTGTTCAAAAAAAGGGACACTAGCGGACTTTTTGAAGCCAAAAATGGCCTATGAAGATAGATTTGACAGCACGAACAGAAAGTTTATCAAAGTTTATCTAACCCTTGAGACAAATAATGAACAAAACATACACATCCAAATACACTAGCGGACATCTAGTATTTCTTAATTTCAAGAGAGTAACATCAATACCTTTTTTGAAGTCGAGAATGGCCCAAGAAGGTAGATTTGACAGCACGGACAGAAAGTTTATCTAACCCTATAGACAAATCCTAAACAAAACATACACAATGAGAAACATGAAGAGGATCATTTGGAAAAAGAATGGAATAAGGAACCTTGTTATTGAGAGAAAGGATGGCACCCTAGAAAACAAGCAGTTAGGATAACATCACTCCAACGATGGACCGATATATTGACACTAAGAAATAGGGTATGAACAATCTCAACCAAGTGTCTATCTTTTCTTTCTGCAATACCATTTTGCTATGATGTGTGAGGACAAGTAGATTAATGTAATATGCCATATGAACTTAAAATTGTAGAGAAGTTAGAGGAAAAGTACTCATTGGCATTGTCACTTCTTAAAATCTTAATTACTTAACCAAATTGATTTTTTATTTCATTCGAAAAGTATGTAAAGATAGACAAATGTTTATAGTGTTCTTTCATAAGACAAACCTAAATACATCATCAATGAACGTGACAAAATATTTAAAATCAAAAGATGAGACATGACTTTGTCCCAAAATATCAAAATGAATAAGAGAAAAACTAGAATTACATCTTGATTTAGACCTTTTAGGAAAAGATCTAACATGTTTGCCTAGTTGACATGACTCACATTCTAAAGCCTAAAAACTAAGCTAAGGGACCATTTTTTTGATTTTGACAAATGGGGATGACCCAACCGATCATCTAAGAGTTTAGGATTTGGAGATAAAAAACAGGACATATGTGGACTAGATCAAAAATAGTATAAACCTCTAGATTTATGTCCTTCTCTAATTAGTCATCCCGTACCATACTTTTGTATAACAAAGGAATTGGCATCAAAAGTTATTGAACAATTTAAAAACTTAGTTAATTAGCTTAATGAAATTAGATTGAAAGGGCAAGTAATAACAAAACTGACAGATTTTAGATTTAACTAAGGAGAAAAGGAAACTTGACCAACTCCTTTTAAAGAAACTTTAGAGCCATTGGCTAAGGTTATGAAATGAGGGATTTTTGGAAAACAAGGGAATAAGAAAAAAAGAGGTATTACCGGAAATGTGATCAAAAGCACTTGAGTCAATTATCCATGGACTTCGACTCTCCAAGGATTATGAGATGCAAGTTGCTGATGATCTAGGATTTGCAAATGGTTGTGCCAAATTATTAGACTTCAGCATTAGACACTCTTAGTATTCTTCATAAAAGAATTTGGAGTCAGCAACTTCAGCTTTAGAGACATTGGTATTTTTGTTAGGAAAGTTGTGCAAGGAGAAGCAATTTTTTTGAACGTGGCCCATTCTCTTACAATACGTACATTGAGGGCGTCCCCGACCACCACATCCTCCTCTAGCATTGCTTCCTCCTCTTCCACATGTGGAAACAATAAAAGGTTCCACAAGTTTATGAACATCTTTACACTTATAGAATTGTATATGTTCTGAATGTATTGTGTGTATAATGTAGACCACACAATATGTATTTATATTATTGAATATAATCAATTACAATAAAGACACATAATAATATGGAATCAATCACCCTGATTTACGAGATTATGTAACAGTTGATTTCCTAGACATTTGTAACCACTGATTAATTTCTAACACTCCCCCTCAAGCTGGAGCATATATGTCATATGCACCAAGCTTGTTACAAATGTACTCAACTTGAGGGCCTCTAAGGGATTTGGTGAATACCTCAGCCAACTAATTGCTAGAGTCGACAAAATTAGTGATTTCTCCTAAGAGCACATTTCTCTAATGAAGTGACAATCAATTTCAATGTGTTTGGTTCTTTCATGGCAGACCGGGTTTGATGCAATGTGAAGTGCAGCTTGATTGTCACATATAAGCTTTGTTTCATGGATGTCCCCTATTTTTAGTTGTAGTAGTAGTTGTTTGAGTCATGTAAGCTCACAAGTAGTTGCTGCCATGGCATGATATTATGCTTATGCACTACATCTGACAACTATATTTTGCTTCTTGCTTCTCCATAAGATAAGGTTTCCTCCGATAAGAACACAATACCCAGAAGTGAATCTTCTATCTGATGGTGATCCTGCCCAATCCGCATTAAAGAAACAAGTGATCTTGGTACTGCCTTTGTCTTCGTACAATAATCCTTGTCCTGGAGCATTTTTTATGTATGGAAGAATACGTGTTACAGCATCCCAATGGCTATCACAAGGAGCATTTAGAAATTGGCTTACTACACTAACCGCAAAAGTGAGGTCGGGTCTGGTAATGGTGAGATAATTGAGTCTGCCTACCAGGCGACAATATCTTTTCGGGTCTTTCAATGGCTCCCTCTAACCCGGAAGAAGCTTGAAATTAGGATCCATAGGAGTATCACAAGGACGACAATCAAGCATAGCAGTTTCAGTAAGAATGTCTAGGGCATATTTACATTGATTAATAACAATTCCAAAAGCAGATTGAGCAACTTCAATGCCTAAGACGAGAATCGCCAGAAGCAAGAAAATCAGGGGATTGATCCATACAAACTTCTTGTAATTCACCATGTAAGAATGCATTTTTAATATCTAGCTGGTGAAGAGGCCAATGATGAATATCAACTATAGCCAGAAAGAGACGAACATAAGTTATTTTGGCCACGGGGGAAAAGGTGTCCCCATAATCTAGATCCAAAATTTGTTTGTATCTTTTGGTGACCAAGTGAGCTTTTAACCGGTCAATATGACCATCAGGTCCAATTTTCACTATATAAACCCAACGACAACCAACAGTTTTCTTGCCAGGAGTTAAAGGAACAAGTTCCCAAGTGTCATTAGAATGTAAGGCTGCCATCTCCTCTACCATTGCCTGACACCAACCGGGATCAGTCATGGCTTCATCTATAGTCTTAGGAATAGATACAGAATCCAAAGAAGAAACAACGGAGAAATAGGATAGAGACAAACAATCATAATTAATGCTAAAAGCATAGAGAGGGTTACGATTACCAGAGGAACGAGTACCTTTTCGTATTGCAATAGGAAGTTTAGGTGCAGGAGACATGGATGAAGGGGCGGTTGGAGCAAGAGATGATGCTTAAGGATTAGTAGAATGAGTCACAATTGGAGTTGGTGTCTATGGTATTGAAGCAAAGGACGTGGAGGAGAAGCAACTACCTGAGCCGGAACAAGCGAGACTTCTAAAGATTCTATTGTAAGATCGACATCTAATATAGTGGAAGGGTAGAAGGGAGTAGTCTCGAAAAAGGTGACATCAACTAAAACTATACAGCATTGAAGTTGAGGACAAAAACAACGATAGCCCTTCTGAAGGCGTGAGTAACCAAGGAAAATACATTTGAGAGACTTAACAAAAAGTTTATCTTTACCTGGAGTAAGGTCATGGACAAAGCATGTACAACCAAAGACACGAAGAAGAATGGAGTAAAGATTTTGTGTGGAATATAAGAAGAATGTAACAGTTGATTTCCTAGAAATCTGTAACCGCTGATTATATTCTAACAACGTTTAAGTGTTGGAATTGGAAGGAGTCGTGTGGTCAAGGTTTCCATGGAACAAACTTTGTGACCTATTAGTTGATCTCTGGTATGATCAAAGTCGAGATGTAGACCATAGAAAATCATCACCATGTAGTATTGGTCTAGTTTCTCTTGATTTCATCCTGTGGCCCAACATCCAAGAACATCTTCAATTCTTTAACCGCAGATTGAGCTTCACTCATAAAGAACGCCATGTCATGATCGGTTTGTGATAGGATACTAGAAAAGAGAATAAAAGAGAGTCGAGAAAAACAAAAGCCAACACATCCATATTCTGTTTGATGTTCATTCTATCTTAATTGCTAGAAAAAAAAAAACCAAAAAAGAATACAAAGGAAACTAACTCTTTTCACACAAGTTAACATTCGTTTACAACTAAGTTAAAAACAACTGCCTCCCCAAAGAATAAGATTGGTTTGAATATATAGACCCACCCCCCACCGAAACCGTACCAAAACACTTTCCCACTAACACACCCCTTTATATACTCCTACTAACACACCGCTTCATTTAACCATTGCAAAGAACTTTCCCACCAACACAGCCCTTCTGTTAGAACATTTGAGGATGGGCTTGAGGATGGGCTGATACAACAAGAAAAAGATAGTGGGGGTGTTAGTGTAAGGCCCAAAGTCTGGAAGGTTTATTCTAGAAGAAAACAGATCTAGAGAATATTAATTAGTTAGGAGGTAGTGACGTAGGGATATTTGAAATTAGTGGGAAGGCATATATTTGAGAGGGTAGAAGAGGGAGAGAGGTACAAAGAATTTGTTATGGAATAGGGTAGGAGAGTTGTCTCTTTGAAGGAGTAATAGACTCTAGACGTGTTGAGCCTTGCTTGTTCATTTCACATATTCAATAATATACAGTTTATACATACTACTTATAATTGTTTGTTCTGTTTTTGGGTTTATTGCTTTCTATCGTTGTCTATCACTTTCATTTATTGTTCCTTCTATAATAAACCTTCCATATTCTATCATTCTCCCTATCTCTAACAATTTGTTTAAGAGAGGCAAGCCTATTTGCAAAGTCATAAAGGCGTTGAATATCATTTGAAAGAATATTCTGAACCTTTTTTTCCCAAAAGAGTTGCAAGTCTTAAGAGATCTAGGAGTACCCAATAACTTGGGTCCCACAGACTACCACAATAAGGCACAAAGCTGAAAATAAGTTCATATCCATTGTTCAGCTTGCTCAAAAAGCACATGCCTTCCATCTTGTTGAAGGTGGTACAATAAGTAGTAGTTTCCAACACAACATAACTACTTTCTACCCAAATTTAATACTCATTCTAACAATTAATATTGTAACCACCTTAATATATATAACCCCTCTCTCCAATTAATATTGTAACCACCTTAATAAACTTATCCTTCTTATATCCTAGCATCCACACACATTCTCCGAGAACTATCTTATCTTTCACGCAATAGACCTATATTAGAAAACAATGCAATTTTCTACATTTGGTTTTGCCATGCAAGAAGCATCCTATTGGTTGTATTTGTGCTTCTAATTAATGAACCCACAATCACATCCGACTATGGTTTGGCCGCATAAAACCATAACATAATTGCAACTTAAAACCATGGTTGCCACATCAACTACTATTGAATTTCATAAAGGTACTTGTGTAAGTTATTGACTCACCAACCCATGCATTGTTCACAATCAAAAACATGGGTGAATTCATCACCTTATCTTCTACGTTCATTAATCCATTTCCTTAGAAGTATCAACCTAAATAGGTTAAATGGTGAAGCTTAGTGGTCAATTCTCAATAAATCGGTCATCTTTTTTATTATTAAAAAACTTTAGGCTTATTGGAAAAACACAAAGGAAATGAAGAGGAGTCTCTATCAATGGTAAGCACAAACATTTATCAAACTAAGATTTTAAAATTTTAAAGGGGTAAAGAAAACAAAAGACCATATCAAATCAAATCCTTGATAAAAATTATACCTTGGTACTACGTTGGGGATTGACATTAGAAGTTTGTGGAAGTAACCTGGCTGAAGATGAAGATGAGGACACCTTTATCCTTTTACTAGGACCTTGCACTAAATCATCAGATGCAATCACTCTACAATTCAAGGAGTCTGATTTACATTTTATCCTGGATTGCAAATGATATGCCGCAAAAACAGGCTCTACCATCTGCTTTTCATTTCAATAGTCAGAACATTTCTAGATATCATAGATTTCCTCAAGATAGCAAAGCACGTACTAATTGAAGTAGATAAACCACATGCATAAATTTTGAAATGGAAGCCATAAGATTAAATTGAATAGAAATAATCAAATGTTCACAGTTAGAATTTCCCAAATTAAATCCTTCATCGGTATTATGTAGTCATTTGGGATTTCGAGGTGAAGAGAATCGAGGGAAGGAGAATAGGTAGCCTAGATGACGATTGACCTTTACAAATTGCGTACCAAATTACCAATCTTACATGCTGAGGTTGGTGCAAATTGAGCTATATCGCTGATTGATCAATATCATGTGATTCTCATATGAAGGATCATAAATTAAAAATCTTATGAAAGAGTCATCACAGCTCCAACAACGAGTAATAAAAAGAAGGTTCAAGATGCTTAATGTACCTCATCAACTTCAGATGAAAGAGAAATGACACTCTGTCTGAGAAGGGATTTTAATCTGTCCTTTGTAAAGTCTGAAAGCCCAGCTCCAACACCATTACTATATAACGGACCAGAATTATCACCCTGATTGATTAAACTCTTTTTTCTTCCCTCTTCATATTTACTTTTAGGTAACTCGGGGATTTTGTCAGAAACAGGAAATGCATCGTCGTCTTGCGACAATAGATTTGCAATTTCAGAAGAGTAATACCCAAAGTAATCAGGTCCTACTCTTTCATATTTTTCAGATGCAGTGAAACCTGAATCAATTGACATGGCAGAAAAGTGAAGCACAGCAACTGTCCACTACATTAACAACAAAAAATTCAAATCAATAAAAATATAAAAATAAACCGATACTAGCCCGGGGGGTTGTTGTTGTGAAACACGTATGAGAGAATAAAAAAACTAAACCGGACTGCATCACATGAGCTCATTCATAATAAAAGACAAATTGTTATTCCTTTTCCCATTCATGTATAATAAGCTTTATCATAACAGGTGTAATATACTTATACCCATTGAATATTAAGTGCTTGAAACGAAAGACCAATAAAAGTCATCTCAAGACCCCTTGTATCAAAACATTAGCAACATTCGTATACATGACTAAGCACCTAATTCCATCTGTTCTTCCCTGCAAATGTAGTAATGCACGACCACTGTACAGAGCCGTAAAATCTCATCAAATCCCTTTTCTTTCCAACGATGGGTGCGGTAGTGTATCGACTTTGACAGAATGCTCACAGTAAAGATAAAGTTAATGTTCAAGAAAAATTACCTATCAAGCTTTTCGATGCCTTAAGGGTGATAAAAAAGGAAAAAGAAAAAAAAAAAAACCTCCTTCGCCTTCCTAACCTTTTATGAGTTCTCTCGTTTGTAGACTAGGCTCCTCCCCTCCCTTGTTCTTTGTTTCGCTGCGTGTGCCCCCTTTTCCCATCTCTCAATTCCTAGGTTTAAAAAAAAAAAAAACCTCGTAATGTTAACCCGTAGTTTAAAATTTCAAAAGTAAAATTTGTATTTTGCATCATACAATCTAAAATATAAAATAAAAATACATCTCAAAATCCAAAATACAAGTTTTACATTCTTACTGTACAATATGAAATATTTTTTCTTATTTTACATTTTGAATTGTATAAATTATGATGTTTTTTTGTTTTTATATAATGGATTATATAATTTGAAATATAAAAGTTTGTATTTCGAATTTTACAATTCAAAATACAAAAATAAAAAAATCCAAAATACAAAAATAAAAAATATGTCAAATATTGTGCAATTCGAAATACATTTTTTTATTTTGCATTTTGACTTTATAATTTGGAATGTATGTTTAAAAAGTAAATTGATGAAAAGTGGAGAAGGGGTTGTGTGATAAGTTATTCTTGTTGATTTTAGACAAAATGTTTGTGCTTTTGTTTTTTAAGAAAGTATTAAGAAGATCTCCATTAGATATTAATATAACCAAGTTATCTAAACGTTAATGTTCACTTTAAGAGACTCAATAAGAAATAAGAGAAGATGGATTCAAGACAACTAAATAAAATTAACAAAATGATAGGACATAATCATAAAGTAGCAGAAGCAATGAAGATAACAAACAAAGATAACAAGTTGGAAATTGAAACAAAAGATGAAAAGAGAAAGGGATGGAAGAATGAGGAAGAAAGCACGACACTTTGGGAGATGGACCAACCCAAAGATGAGTGGTGATGCCACTACTTTGAACCTTGGGTTCAAGACAAGACTTAGGGAGCTCAAGAACACTCAAAGAGTACTCTCCCAACTCAATCTAAAATGGTTGAATCATAATAACTTTACTCTTAAATGTTCAACCCCTTATAAGTGTTAGGGAGGTCCTCTTAAATAGGTTAAAAGAGGGAATTACTAACAATAATATAAAGTAAGAGACTTCCCTAGCAAAATCAAAGATTATCTTTCCAAAAGCCTAATGAAGAGGGAGAAGGAGAATATTCTCCGCTCATTACAAAATTATCAAAAAGGTGCATTCTTTCCCTTTTAAGTGTGCATGGTGGCCCCACTCCAAGATGCTTTCTTTTTCACTTATAAGATGCTCTCCTTTTCCACTTCTAAAAAGGTCTTCTTAATAAAATTAGGGGTGTGGTAAGAACACTCCCTTGGGCTAGGCTCCTCCTAAGCCCTTCATTCTTCTAAAAGGTGGCAACCTCAAAAGGAAAGGTGTCGCTAGTAACCCTAAGAAACAAAAGAAACAACATGAGACTAGAATTTATTTAAAACAAACTAATAATAGAAAAAAGGTGAAGAAACATCCTTCCTAATCATGCTTATTCTCCATAAACTCCTTCCTCCATCTTTGATAGGGGTTAGAAGCTCATCATTATGCATGGAGTGTGGGAGGTGGTTGTGTGTGGAATGAGAGAGGTGGTTGTGCATGGAGGGGAAGACGATGCACAATTATCCATGGAGTGAGGGAAGGGGTTGTGTGTGGAGTAAGAGAGGGGACAAAGGGTTGTTTGTGCATGAAGTTGAGGAGGGGATTATGTGTCGGGTAGGGGAAGGGACTATGTGTGGAGTGAGGGAGAGGGTTGTACGTGAAGAGGAAAAAGGTGAAAAGGGTTGTGCGTTGAGTGAGGGAGTTACTAGGGAGGGAAGAAGAAGATGGTGGGAAGAAAGGAGATAAAAAGAATGGGCAGAAAGAGGAGAAGAAGTGCACATGAAGGAGGAGGAAGATAGAGGCAGCATGTTCTTTTCACTTGACCAATGGAGGTGCATGAAGAAACTATGGTGGTGTAGGAAGAAGCATCTCCCTTTTAATGACAAGGTAGAAAGAACAAATTGGTATTACCAAGGGAGAATATTTTGTTTTATGCAATTTCTTGTTGCACTTTGTCAATTTCTACATACAAACCCATCATTTTCTAGAATTCCATTTTTATCCTTAGTTGTTTTATTTGGAAGTTGTCTCCTTGATAGAGACACATGTTTGCTAGTTTGGCATGCTTTGATGAGGTTTAACCGAGAAGCTTTGGTGGAGGTGTTAATGATTTGAAAATTTTAGGCAAGTTATGATAGATATATTGAGATATGAAATGTGTTTTTCGTAATGTACATGTGGGTAAAATGGAGACTTTATGGTCACTAGAAATTGGAATCCAAAAATACGCTTCTAGAAAATGTGATCCTAAATAGGTGCAGGAGGTTGGTAATGTTTTTCCATATTCATGTTTTCAAAAGAGTAAAATATCATTCTGGAAAGATCATTTCGAAATTACTTGATGTGGAACATGCATAACACTTCTAGAAAATGAATTTCATAGTGTATAGTTGAATATGTTTTCTAGAATAATGGTTTCAAATTAGATGTGGTATGGGTTTCGAAAAAATAAATCTAAAAGCATAAATGTGCTTTCCAAAAATACCATTTCAAAACTATATTGTTGAATATGTGTTCCAGAATGATGGTTTCGAAATAGATGTGTGAGGTCCGAAAAACTAAATCTAAAAGCATTTATGTGCATTCCAAAAATACCATTTCAAAAGTGTAAAATTGTTTGTTCTAGAATTCCTTACCATGAAAAACCTTTTGTGCATCTAACATGGTTGAACACTAACTAAAGGTTAAGATAGTATACTTAAGATTAAAACAATGAAATATATTTTCAAAAGGCTTAAAAGATCCTTCTCATGTTCATCTATTTATATTGAGTAAATGTTGATATAATAAGGAGATGAGAAGTCAAGAGATTGTCCTAAATTGCTAGGTACAATGATTAGAGATAACCCAACAATCCAGTCCCTACTAAAGTCCTACTGACTATACTAGTATAATTAATTATTCTAACATTCTCCTTCAAGTTGGAGCATATAAATTGTATGTACCAAGCTTAGAACAAATAAACTCAATATGGGGTCACTTTAAGGGCTTGGTGAACACATCTGAGAGTTGATCATTTGATCCAACAAATTTGGTACATATTTCTTTTGTCAAACCTTTTCACGAACAAAATGAAAATAAACTTCTATATGTTTAGTTCTCTCGTAAAACATTGTATTTGATGCAATGCGGAGAGTACCTTGATTATTGCAATACATCTTCATAGTCTGGATTTCACAAAAGTTAAGCTCTTGAATGAACTGTTTCACCCATATAAGCTCACAAGTTAGTTACGCCATTGCCCTATATTCAACTTCAGTTGTCGATCGGGCCACTACATTTTGTTTTTAACTTTTCCATGAAATAATGTTTCCTCCCATGAAAACACAATATCCACTAGTAGACCGTCTGTCAACAGGTGAACTTGCCCCCATCTACATCATAGTACCCAAAGACCTGAAGGCTTCCTCTATCTTTATATAACAATCCTTACCCAAGATCCTTTTTTAGGTACCTTAAAATGAGAATGATAGCATTCCAATGACCATCACATGGAGCCTACATGAACTGACTAACCACTCCAACTACCAAAGATATATTAGGCCTTGTAATAATGAGATTAATCAATTTTCCAACCAACCTCCTATATCTCTCTAGATCAGAGAATAATTCACCTTTCTTTGTCGTTAATTTTTGATTTAGGTCCATAGGACTGTCTATAGGTCTACAATCAATCATATATGTTTCTTGTAATATATCAATAGCATACTTTCTCTGAGAGATTACAACTCCATCTTTTGATTGAGCTACTTCAACGCCTAAAAAGTATTTGAGGCCTCCCAAATCCTTAGTTTGAAAGTAGTATCATTTCCTATAATGATTATATCATCAACATATACTATTAAGTAAACACATTTATCGAGAGATGTATGACACTAGGGGTCGTGGTATGAAGCGATGATGGAGAAAAATTGAAAGTGGAGGATTTACCATCTCCTTGGATAACTAGACTATTCATCAAGGTCCTATGTTAAAGAATATCAATGTATGAGGATGATGGTGCAAAAGGACTTTGATCACGATTAGGATCGATAGAGACATTGGAAACATCAAACTCAACCACTGGAATGGGACAAACCTGTTGTATGATAAGAATATCTTGAACAAATGGACAAAAATACGGGGTGATGAGTTCATATTTATGCCCTCATTTAATGTTTAATTCTGGGTATTTAATTGAATTTGTGTGTTTAAAGAGTGATTTAATTGACAGTTCTGATAATTAGGTTGTTTAAGCTTGTGTAATAAAAATGTCTTAAAAAGTGATTTTTAGTTGCATAAATTATTTTTGAATATTTTAACGTTTGTTGATGCAGCTGAAGTTAAGATTAAGCTCATTTAAGGTGGGAAAATAAATTGATTGAAATTACAAAATACCTTTAAGTAAAGGCTAATATCAGCAAGTTCTGGAAAAATCACTTTTGTACCCCTTAAATTACATATACACTCCCCTCTTTCCAAATGGGCCTCACAAAACCTACTTCTATATCCCTGCCTTTGTCTATTTTTACCCTTTTTCCACTCATAAACTAGATGCACTCGGATGTTGCCATGTGGAATCCCCAACTTTTAAATCTGTCATAATTAAAACATTCCACGTGGCATGAATCCTTGCACATGCATCTACACCAATCAGGGCACAACACATCATCATCTCCTTCTCTTCTCCACACAACCAGAAACCCTAGGCACAAAATGCCGCCACCGCCAGTAGCATTCCATCTTCTCGCCGGAGCACCATCGTGACCAAACATAGTGTCGCCATCACCATCAAATGCTAACGTCAACGATAGTGTTATCAAATTTGCTCCGTTAAAAAAAGATGACATTGGCAGATAGGTAGGTGGGCACAAATGCCAACATGGTTAGCTTGCATCATCAATGGATCTACAGGAATGAAAACTTGGGAGAAGATAATTTGTGATACGAAGTCTGTATTATGTTATACATTCATGATTTTGTTATAGCTTCTTGAATCTTTCCTAGGTTTTGACTGTACCACCCTAGGATTACTTTTGTGTGGATGCATTTGAGTATAAACTCGAAATTTAGTTTGATAGGTTTTGTGGGTTGAGAATATAAGCATGCTTCTGGCTATAATGAGGTTTCATGGAAAAGATATCCATGTAATAGGTTCCTATTCTTTTTTTCAACTTTTTTGTACAAAGGTAGGGATAATCCTATTATCCCAATTTATTCATATTTGTTATTGTTGATAAAAAATAAACATCGTTATAAAGACCAATTCTTGAACAAATTGAAAGGATTGCATCCTATGCTTTTGCCACGATCGAAGGTTTGTGTCAGTGTGTTCTCCACGATTGTAGGCCACTGCATTCTCGAATTCTTTTTTTTTTCAAACATTGGGTGTTGAGGCAATTTGTTCCGGTAGTGATACGGCTAGGGGTGAGCGGCGGTCGGGTTAGATCGGGTTCAGGTCCAATATGTTTAATCCAAGATAACCCAAATTTAATATTTTAAAATCCAATCCGACCATTTTAGTCGTCAAGTTGTTCAAATATGGATAATATTGATTACGGTTAAATATGGTCGAGTTTTTTTGATTTAATTTTAATTTGAACAAATAAAAAAAAATATATTGGATATATATATATATAGATTGGATTTATAAAATTTAATAGTTTTCGTAAGTATATCAATGTTGAAATAATAAATATGCAGTTATGGTAGCATAAGAAAGTACGTAAATGCTACATTCCCCATTATACACTAGATAAGCTGACAAATTGTCATTCCAGAAGGAATGGCCTGTGGATTGACAATAATATCAGGGGTCATGCCTTCTACATTCTAGGGCATGTCTTCTTACATATAAGTCATACCAACAATTCCCTCCTGGCCATGTCTACTACTGATTTCGTCACCAATATGTGGTATACGAAGAAATCTCACTTGTACTTTCACAAATTTCAATCCATCAACATTTTGTTGTCAACAAAGCCTACAAAAGCAAAAAAGAAAAAAATTATAATCCAATAATTAAAGTAATGGTAAGAATTAAGGATTCATGAATACATTAATACATTTTTCCTTCCTATGCATTTATTTTATTTTCTTCAAGCAACTCCTGATTTAATAATTAAAATTTAAAAGCTCTCATTCACTAGGTATTAACAAAATAGGCTCAAACACAACACGTAACATGTTGCAGTAAATGAATATTATAAACTTACTTGATAAAAAATTATAGTTTTAGTGTGACGTAAGCTTATGTTGTGATCGCGCCTAGTGTATCGTAAAGCTTGTCCTTGTGCCTCCTCTTGGGATATTGGGGTGGTCTTTCCAATAATAACATCCTCACCAGATACTTTTGTACCTATTTCATAATAATAAATTGGTGTTTGTAAAGTTTGTCAAGAACATACAACAAAACACATAAATACATATATGCTTATTGGTGGTGCAAGACCATCATCATCCAGCTTATCATAAGAACCGTGTCTCATTCCCTAATAAATGAAATCCCTAGTAAACCACTAACAAGAAACTAATTAGCAAAATTGAGAACACCACAAAAGTAATACTCAATAGCTTTCACTAATAAATTTTAAAACAACTAAACCATAATATATGATAATTATCTTTACTTCAATCATTACCTGGTGCGACTTAATTGGAATTTGATATTCAGATATTTATATGGTGTTAAGTATGAAATGCATAAATAGCAAGAACCAACAAGGGTCAAAACAGGTATCTACATACTAAAGCATAAGTGAATCAACAAATATTATTTATAAAACTATAACCAAATCAAAGATGACTTATAAGAATACGAAGAAAACACACAAACAACATCATTCGTCGCATCCCTAATTGAATCCAAAAGGGACATGATGAAGTAGTGCGAAAGGATGAGAAAAAAAAATCTTAGACAACATGCTCTTTTTATTTAGAAATATATATATATATATATATATATATATATATATATATATATATATATATATTCAATCAATTATAAGAAAGAAAATATTCCACATCATAAAGGAAAGGAAAAATCATTAAAAAGCAATAACCCATAACATTGAAATTTCTTAAAATACATAATACCATCACATTAATTCTTAATAATATTATATTTAAATAAAGATCTAAACTTTCTTTTAAAACTCTAGACTATCATTCAAGCTATAATTTATTAAATATGATCTAAACTTTCTTAAAACCTTAAACTCTTCACATTTGATAGTTATAATTTTTTAAAATTTTATAAAGATCGTAGCTTTAAAATAGAATTTTAGTATTAAAGTAGTAATATAGTTGAAGAAAAAGGTGAGATTGATACTATGAAAAAGGTGCAATGATGGACACATTTGAGGAATTGCAGAATGCTAAATGCAGAGTGCATAATATTATAAAATTGTAGAATAAGGTGAGAAAATGAATGAAAGCATTGCCTAATTTACTAACCTGAAACTCGTTTTTTTTTCAAATGTTGCAATTTTGTAGAGCAAGCCAAAAGCAGAAAACCCACCGAAGCAAGCGACCAAAGTACGGTTTCTTTCTTGACTATGTGAAATGAGAAATAAAAAAGTTAGTTTTTTTGAATGTGAAATAGGAACAAATGGTGAAAAAGGGTAAGGGGTAATGGTGTGTGGTAACATGAGGGTTTAGTGAAAGTGCACCAATGGTGTGTGGTAATGTGAGAGGCATTGGCAAGAAAGGAGTCTGATGGAGGCGTGGTTCGAGACTGTCACAAAAATTTTAGAGCAGTTGATGGACTCATGCCCTACCTTAAAAGAGATCTCAGATTAGCTTCAGATCGTAAAAGAAGAACTTTTTTTATAATTTTTGTAATGTTTTCGTTTGGGCTTTATCGCACCTTTAACTTTGTTGGGCTTTTTTGGTGTTCTGGCCCATATTATATAAGTCCTTGTGAAATACTTTGTATTCAGGTTTGAGTTTTATTAAACATTGAGTTTTCTCTCAACTTTCGAGGTTCTCCTTAGAACCACTGATCCTTGAATCTCCGATTCAAAGTGGCGGATCTTCCTCACTTATCTTGGAACCTACTCCAAGTTGCGTGCATTCCTCCCATTTCGCAACCCCCCAATTCGACTTTCTCCAATTTTCTCCCATTCATTCTACGGTTCATACCCATTTTTCGTTTGAGGCAAAATTCATCTCCAAATCCGAGACGATCCTATCTCATTTGGTAATCAGAGCTCGGTTGGATGATCTTTGTCTCAAATTTTTTTTTCCTTAGGTTTTTCGTGTTTGTGTTTGGTGTTTTTGTTCATCCTTCAGTCGTACGCTGCCATATTGGCCCCAAAGTGAAATTGCTAGGTTGGAATCGTTGTTTCTCATTCAGCGTGACCCATTATCAGAGACAATGATAAGAAGTGGCACAATGGTGGTTGAGTGAGTGAATCGGTGAAGTCGATGGTCAGAGACAGCAAAGTAGATTTTACGAATTGATTTTTTTGGTTCATCTTTGGTCATTCCCAGTTCCAGAATTTATGAGATCATTGTTTACTTGGTATATGGATCATGTGTTTACTTTCATTTGGTCATTTGCTGCATATATGTGCTAGTTGGACCGTTGCATATCAAATGTTTGATAATTTAACTCAAGGAGGAGCTTGTCGAGATATAGTTATGTTGATGCGTTGATATACCATGTGAAGTGGTGCTGAAATTGTTATGTGGAATGGTTGATAAAACATGTGAAGCAGGCTTAACCACACGGCTGGAATAACATGAGTTTTACCCCAAGTTATGGGCAACCACTACACAAGTGTTCATAGCAAACTATTTTGTTCTACTCAGTAAATGAGAGCAATATGCTACTTGTTCAGGGGCTTAACATTAATAAATTAATCTACTCCTTAGTTCATTCGGTATGAGTGGAATTTTGCAGTTTTGTTCAACACGTGGCATACTTGTTGGTTTGGCACGTTATAGAAGCTTTCTTGGTGAAATTAGTTAGCCTAATCAAACTAAGCAATTGCATTCGGTGCAGCAGAATTGGCAGCCACATTTAAATTCATCAAGTGTAACGTGTTAGTGTAATAACAAATATTGATTTATTTGAGTGCTATAGCTTGCTATGTGGCGTGATTGAATGTGTCTCGCTTGGGTGCTCCTTCCATTCAGTGCATCAAATTTCTTCTAGCTTTTGGAGCAACATTGGCAGTTGAAGCAGTTGGTTCAACACTTAATTTAGCAGTGTACAAAATTACTATCAACTCCAAGCTAGAGGTGGGGAAGTGTGGTTGTTTGAGGACATTAAAAGTGTGTTGCTTACCTCATTCGTAGGCAGTGCAATTAATTTGACTACAACAACAACGTTTCATGTGGTCCACTCGATGCAGAATTTAAAGCATGGCAATAGTTTGGTGCATCCTTGGTTCATTAATGGTGAGTTTGAAGAGGTGGATTTGGTAGTTTTTTGGTGCAGAAATTGGTTAAAGCAAACTAGTTTATTCAATAGTGAACCACCCAAGACATTTAAAATGGGTTTCTTGGTGCAAAATTTGATGCAGAAAATTGGAAGCCTGCAGTGTGGTCCTTTCTAGCACGTTCCAACAGTCATGTTTGAGTTTTGCAATCTGAAAGTAAGCTACTTTTGATTTTGTGATTAGTTCACTCATGTTGCCAATCAGTGCAGCGTAAAGATTTACTACAGTAGCCACATTTTGCAGTGCAGGCTTGACCTTTCAGATGTTGGTAATAATGGATTGTTTCTAGTGAATTTGGTTGGTCCATTCATAAGAAGTAAACCGTGCAATTTGACAAGACTTTTAATGCAACAAAGTTGTGTTTTATGCAATCCCACTCGGTGCAATTGAATTAGAACAAACAAACTCATTTACATGGCAACCTTGAGGAGTTTGTTATTTGAAGCAGTTGTGTGGCAGCACCAAAGCTAACCAGAAGGCAAAAACGTGACGGTCACACTCCCTAGCTTCGAGCGGTGGAGTAAATTTTTCTTGAATTAGTGCATTTGGCTTAGTTGCGTGTGTTGTTTGGAGCGGTGCAAAATTTGCCAAGGCTTGAGCTTGGTACTTGACGCAAACCTTTCACTACAACTTGTTTTATCATAACTTTGTGTAGTGAACGTGGCAGCAACATAGAATTGGATTGAACAACATCCCTTTCTTTATTTCACTTAGTGGCAGTAACATAGTGTAGCCAATTAGGCATTTCAGCCTCCTATTTCTGGTGCTTTAGTTTGTAGTTTTCATTGGTGCAAAATTTCTTTTTGCTGCATAACTTAGTTTGGCACGTTATTTTGGTTGAAACGTTTCATCCAACCATTTCGTGGCATCCACATTTTGGCGATGTAGTAGTTGTGGTGGAATCTGATTACGTGGAGGCTTAATTGATGATTAGACCGTGTGACTTGAGGACTAAAACATTTTGATGGCCCCTACAACAGTATATACACATTTGGAGATATATTTGGTGTGCTCCACATGCTGGATTGAGTGGTTGGAAAGTTTGGGCTGTTGTGTTAGGTGGCTGTCCTGGATGTTTTTGGTGTTGATTTGAAGCTTGAAACAACAACCATTTAATGCAGTGTTATTCATTTTTTATTGTTGTTTTGGCCGACCACCGGGGATGCTATCTTGAGGTGATTTTTGGTGTTGTTTTGGGTATTGTTTGGTGCAAAATTGTGGTGCTTTACTCACATCTCTGGTTGATTTTCTGATGCGCTTCTTGCATTTAGCTTTGCCTATTCTTACCACTTAGAGTCATAATTTGTTCACCTTTGCTTTGCTTGAGTCTTTTGTCTATCATATTCCTGAGTTTGCTTTTCCTTTGTTTCTTGCATTGTGGGACAACGTACCTTGAGCTAAATTGTTGGAAGTATTGTTTGTGGGAGTTTGAATGGATCATCATAGTTTAACTTGAGCACTCTGTTTCACATTTCTAGTAGTAATTCTAGATACACTTTTTAGATTACTCTTGTCTTTTAAAGTGTTTTTCTCGTTGTCGTATTCTATGTTTTGTCACATATTTACTCTCTTGCTTTAGCCATTTCTTGATTTCTTGGTGCTTTTTAGTTTGTCTTCAAATTTTCTTTGTTTTGTCATAAAGTTTTCCTTTACTTGGCCTCTTGATTTGAGCTTAGATCTGTTACATCTTTCACTTTGATGTTGAATTCTTCATGCGTTGGATGTTCTTTGAAGAACTGGACAAGAACTTAAGTGTGAGTGAATACACTTTGTGAGTGAAACACGAGTGGGATTGAGTGTAAACACGTAAGGAGTGGTGAGGCCCATTTGATAATTTTATCCACATTACTTGGGCTAACCAGTTACTGTATTTTGTATTATTTTTTGTTTCATCTCCTTCATTACAAGAATTAACAATTTTGAGCACTCCACAATGTAAGATACACGTTCGACCTTGATAGAGGATATCAACTTCATTGTGTCTAGAATTATCAAGTTGAATAGCAAAATTGGGGAACTCATAAGGGAGCACAAACATGATAGAATATCATTGCCAAGCGACAAAATAAGTGCTATCAGGTGCACCAAGTGTGAAGGATATGTACACGAAAATTATTAATGTTCTAATGAGAACGCAAAGTACATGACTCTTCAAGAACTATGAGATTACATTTTATACTTGAAAGAGGTGAAAAGGAGTGTTAGGTAAAAGCTCGAAGTCAAAGGAGAACAACAAGCAAAAAAGGGAGCATGAAAAGGCGGAAAGAACACTAAAGGAAATATGGGAACGAGCAAGACAAGAGAGAGAGAGAGAGAGAGAGAGAAAATGCAGAAAAGACACTAAAGGAAATGTGGGAAAAAGCAAGACAAGAGAGAGAGCTAATAGAGAGAAAAAAGCAAGAGCTTAGAGATAGAAAAGAGCACGAGCTAAGACAGCAAGAGAAGAAAAAGCAAAGAGAAAGAAAAGAGACAAAGATGAGAGAAAGAGAACAACATATGAAAGAGCTCAGAGAAAGAAAAGAGAAAAAGCTAAAAGAGCGAGAAGAGAAATAACAACGAGAAAAGGAAAAAGAAGAACAAAGAGAGAAACACAAGAGGGAGTCCCTCCTCACGTCCTTGACATGCATGGTTGAGATGAAATCCTTAAAGGGGAATGATAATGCGTTGAATTATTGTTCACATTCACATCACGATTTTGCATTTTCATTGGGAACACTTACTAACCCATCTCTTTTTGTCTTAATGCCTAGGGAAGACTTATACATTAAGGAGCAATGCATAAGCAATGGGGTAAGGAAAAGATGATAGAAAAGGCAGCAAATACATGGGCAAAACATGAACCTGACTTTAATAATTTGCTTGTGTGTTGATGTAGGATTATCTTGTTCCTTTTAGAAGATTAATGAATATGGTGATGATTGATTAAGAAAACCAAGGAAATCCCCACTAGACATTAAGATAGCAAGCTATCTAGATGTAAAGGTTCCTTTCCAAAGTTCTAGAGAGGAGGAAAATGGATTAATGGAGAGTAAGAAACCAAAAGGAAAAACATATAATAAAAACAATATAAACCAAGAAGAGTAAAGAAACATAAAAGGAAAAGCAAAGGAAAAGGGAGGAATGAAGGATTCACGCAACTACAAGGCTAGGCTAGAAGAAGCCATGACAACCTTGAAGATGAGTGGTGTATGCCGCCACTTGCCAAGGCAAGATAAGGCTTGAAAGAACTCCATTCCCTAAGGAGGAATGCTCTCACAAAAGGTTGAAACACAAAATGTATAATTTATCCAAAATGTTCAACCCTTGTACAAGTGTTTAAGGTTCCCTTAAATAGACAAGTCTAGGGGCCCCTTAGCAAAATAACAAAGTAGAGGGTTACAAAAGAAACCTAGCATGTTCTAGAAAGTAGGTCAACATAGGGTGCACATGGGAGAAATTTCGTCCAAGCCTCCTAGGTGGCAAGTCTTCATGGCCAAGGCTCCCAAAGGAGGGTTCTAGAATATTCTAGAAGACTTGGTGTCCAAGGCATGCGGGCCTCCCCTTTCTAGATGCTTCTAGAAAGTCTTGTTCCTTCTCTCTCTTCCTTAGGACGCCAAGTGTCTCCCATGTAGTCCTACTCCTTTCTAATTCCTACAAAAAGCAAATTAAGGAATTTATTAACATGTTGGTTTAAGGTTAAGCTAATCTTGGGTCAACAAGTCCACCCTTAAGTTAAGGTCAACAAGTCAACTCAAAATAGTCAACCACAACCAATTTCAATAAATTGAAACTAAAGAAATGCAAAATAAAGATAGAGAGGATAATGCCTTCCCTTTTGTCATGCTCCTAGTGATCGTCCTAGGGTTGGCCTCCTTGGAACTTGATGAGGTGGTCATATCTTCATCATCCTCCCTCTCTTGGAGAGAATTCGACCACGAATTCTTAAGCCCTATATCAAAAGGAGAGAGGTCACTTACATTGAAAGAGTTGCTTACATTGTAACTTGATGGCGAATCCAACTCATAGGCATTATTGTTGATCCTCTTGAGGATTTGGAAAGGTCCATCCTCTCTTGGAAGAAGTTTGGATATTCTTTGGGTAGGAAATCTTTCCTTCCTCAAATGAAGTCATACCCAATCCCCTTCCTTGAAAAGGACTTCCTTCCTTCCCTTGTTGCCTAATTCTTGATACTTGTTCACCTTCCTTTCAATGGCTTCCTTGACTTGTGTGTGCAAGTCTCGAATCATTTTAGCCTTTGCCTCCCCATCTTGGCAAGTCTATGCCTCTTGATTGGGAAGTGGAAGAAGATCAAGAGGAGTTAAAGGGTTAAAACCATACACTATTTCAAAGGGAGAGTGGGAGGTGGTAGAGTGCACAACCCTATTTTATGCAAACTCTACATGGGGAAGAAACGCCTCCCATTCCCTAGTGTTGTGGACTATCATGCACCTTAATACTTGACCCAAAGTCCTATTGACCACCTCGGTTTGACCATCACTTTGAGGGTGGCAAGTGATGGAAGAGAGGAGTTTGGTTCCAAGTTTTCCCCACAAGGTCCTCCAAAAATGGCTCTAAGAACTTTGTGTCTCTATCACTTACAATGGTCCTAGGTAGGCCATGAAGTCTCACTACTTCCTTGAAGAAGAGATTGGCAATATGTGTTGCATCATCAACTTTGTGGCATGGAATAAAATGGGCCATTTTAGAAAATCTATCCACTACCACAAAGATGGAATCCCTACCATTTCTAGTCCTCGGGAGCCCTAGAACAAAATCCATTGAAATGTCTACCCAAGGCTTGGAAGGGATGGGTAAGGGAATGTAGAGACCATGAGGTTGAACCTTGGATTTGGCTCTTAGACAAGAATTACAATGGATCACAAATTCTTTAGATAGAAGATAATGTTGCCAAGTTTGCAAGGTCCTCACAAGAGCATAAAGCTCTTTATCAAAGGTAGAGTAGTTTAGATAACTTCCTTTGAGTTTTTCACTAAAGTAGGCTTTGGGGTGGCCCTCTTGGAGGAGCACGACCCCAATGCCCACATTGGAGGTATCACACTCTATTTCAAAGGTCTTGGAAAAGTTGGGGAGGACTAGGAGTGGTGCTTTGATCAATTTCTCTTTTAATGTTTCAAAGGCCTTTGTTTGATCAATACCCCACTTGAAGTCAACTCCTCTCTTTACCAACTCATTCAAGGGTGTGACTATGGTGCTAAAATTAGGCACAAATCTCCTATAAAATCTAGCCAACCCATGAAAGGACCTTAGTTCACTAACATTCCTAGGTGTGGGCCAATCTTTGATGGCTATGACTTTCTCTTGATCCACATGGACCCCATGTTTGCTAATTTTGAACCTAAGGATGATCACGTGATCCATGCCAAAAATGCATTTCTCCATGTAGGCAAATAAAGATTGCTTCCTTAGGGTACTTAACACATCCCTTAAGTGTTGAAGATGGTCTTCTCTAGACATACTATAGATTAAAGCTGTCAACTTAGTTAGCAACCCCAGGGCCGACCCTGGCCCCACACAAAGCTAGGCCCCATTTTGTTGGCCCATACATTAGGGGGTTTTTCCAAAGGCCCCAACCCCAAAAGCCCCCAAGTAAAAGGGTGGGACAGGGTTAGGGCCGGGTTAACCCCCTTCTCCTCCCATCAGAATCTAAATGTTATCTTACACCTACATGTTTTCACTAAATTTTCTTCACCTAAATTCAAAAGTTCTTCTTCTCACTAAATTCAAACATTTTTTTTATTTTCAATATTTTTGTTTATTACTATTAATATTATTTATTATTATAATCCTTATAAAAAAACACAAAAAAAATTCAATATGAGAGCCATATAAACAGTAGGAGTTAAAATAATTGTACAATGATAATTTCTTTTTATAATACTTACAATTAATTTTGTTGTTAGATAAAGTTTTATGTTTTTCTAAACTCATTTAGATAGTTCCAATTTTTTTCATTCACGAATCACCTTTATCAAGTCACCTATTTCTTTTTTTTTCTTTCCCCCTTCAACAAAAGGAACTACAAGGAAGTAAAATACAATTTTAATGATGAAGGATTGACCCCAACCAAGGATGGAGGCACATGCTTAAGAAGACTAAGCATGTTTAGAAAGGAAGTTCACTAATCCTTCATCCCTTTCCTTTGTGTTTGTTATTTTTGATTCCCTAAGTTGACTTAGTTGAATGAACTTTAGTTGACTTGTTGACCTTTGACTAGGTTTGACTTGTTGACTATAGTTGACTTTACTTCAGCCAACATGCTAATCTATGTTTATTTGCTTTGTAGGTTAATTAGGAGTAAGAAAGCAATGCTAGATGGTGCATGGTGATTGGGGAGCATAAATGATGTGGAGGAGAGAGTAAAGCAAAGGCATAAAGCATAAAGTAAAAGGCATGAAGCAAGTGTACCTATGTACCTTTGGTCTCCTTTGTTTTTAGCACACTTTGGCCACTTTTTGGAGACAT
>Ga0214544_1002584_pt1 | contig 37997 bp, 11 predicted proteins | sample CNSS3metaG_FD_160074 | JGI IMG/M metagenome (GOLD analysis project Ga0214544, IMG submission 160074) | Root nodule microbial communities from cowpea collected in UCLA plant growth center, Los Angeles, California, USA - CNSS3 | ecosystem: Host-associated > Plants > Roots > Nodule | place: USA...
TTAAAAATTTTAATTTTTAAAAAAAAAAAAAAAAACTTGTGAGACCTACAATAATGTCTCTTGAAAGTGCCATGTGACATTGTAGACCCTACTTAAAAGTAGAATTAAACCTTAGAGTCTTATAAAACCATCCATTGTACATTCTAATTAATATGACTAACTACATAATTAAACTAAAATCAATATAACAGTTGAAATTAAATATCTTTTGATAAATAATAAGTTTCATCATTATCCATAAGTGTAGGTGAACAATTTATTTGACAATGGTGTGTGTTAAATTGCCATCATAGTGCAACCCACTCATCACCTATCACATTTACTCTCAATGCAATATAATATATATATATATATATAAAAAATATTTTCCGACTTTTATTTTCATTTCGGGTTTTATTTTTATCCATAGTTAACGAAGCTGAAAGATGGGCTTGCAATGGGCCTAGCATTTAACCACGCTGTGTTGGATGGGACTGCCACGTGGCAATTCATGACATCCTGGGCCGAGATTTGCAACGGGTCACCTTCCACGTCAGCACCACCGTTCCTGGACCGGACCAAGGCCCGGAACACGAAAGTGAAGCTGGACCTCTCCCTGCCGGAGCCCAACGGCCATCCAACTTCCAACGGCGATGCAAAGCCCACTCCAACTCTCAGGGAAAGGATATTCAAATTCTCCGAGTCAAAGATCGACAAGATCAAGTCAACGGTCAACGAGAACCCTCCATCGGACGGCTCAAAACCGTTCTCAACATTTCAGGCTCTTTCCTCCCATATCTGGCGCCATGTAAGCCATGCACGTAACCTGAAGCCGGAGGACTACACCGTGTTCACTGTTTTTGCGGACTGCCGGAAGCGGGTCGACCCGCCAATGCCGGATAATTATTTCGGAAACCTAATTCAGGCTATATTCACCGTTACGGCGGCTGGACTTTTATCGGCCCATCCGCCGCAATTCGGTGCTTCACTGGTTCAAAAGGCCATTGAAGACCACAACGCGAAAGCGATCGATGGTCGTAACAAGGAGTGGGAGAGTGCACCCAAAATTTTCCAATTCAAAGATGCTGGGGTGAATTGTGTGGCTGTTGGAAGCTCACCTAGGTTTAAGGTTTATGACATTGATTTTGGGTGGGGTAAGGCAGAAAATGTGAGGAGTGGAACTAATAACAAGTTTGATGGGATGATTTATTTGTATCCGGGGAAGAATGGAGGAAGGAGCATTGATGTGGAACTAACCTTGGAGCCTGAGGCTATGGCGAGGTTGGAGAAAGATAAGGGTTTTCTTTTGGAAGCATAAAAAATTGCAAGAGAAAATGGATAGAATGAACAACTTTTGAAGTAGTTCTTCTACTCAGAGATTATTGAAGGGGCGACTTAAATGTCCAATTATGCATTCTGATGTGATGATATTCATGAATGCTGTTTAATTTAAGGTTGTGGTTGTTGTTGTACTAGGTTTTATGTATTTTTAGTTTGTGGTTTTATGCTCTTCATTTATTTTGAACCTACTAATGTTTCTTTTCAACTATGTATGTTGTGTAGTCACATGACAAGTGAAAGGAATTATTGTGGGAGTTTTTTTAATTTTAGCAATATAAAATGAAATGATGTTTTAGATTTTGATAAACCAAAAGCTACAGAAGATCGTGTTTTAATATTTTTTATTTATTTATTTAGAAATTTTAATGCTATAAAAGCAACAAACAAAAGGAAAGCAAATATAGGTGTGTTTTCATGGCAACTGTAAGGAACATGTGAATATAAGGTATAAAAATGTAAATAAAAAAAAAGGGGATTAAAATATTGAGAAAGTATAGAGGGAATTGTGAATTAAAACCTAGTAGGTAAGCAATAATTAGCCACACATTTAGATAGATTGAAAGTTCAAAGCAATTATAGTTATTAATATAGGCACGTGTATAGGGTCTAGTACTCTAGTTCTCTGTTTTAGGGCAAACAAAACTTGGTGTCATTTTATCCAAAATGAAGATTAATTAGTTGTAATTACGATTTCAAACGTATTTTTCTTTAATAGGGATATTTGGACTTTCAAATTGTGGATTGATCATCCTAAACATATTAGATATTTGATATTTGGAGGTGATTTAACATGAATTTAATAAAAAACTTTGTTACTATGTTAATGTCTAATTTAACTTTATAAAATTATATATAAGATGGATATTACTACATTCACTGTCTTTAATCGATTTGAAGGATAGTTTTGCCTCATTCATGTAAAACTTAGTATATGAATTTTGAAAACCTAAAATAGGCAAAAAAAAAAAAAAAAAATCCCTATACTCATTTATTGAAGGAACAATGGTTTGTAGTGAGTTGCATGGATCACATTTGGTGGGGATGGGTTGACCATGGTGGAGTGATGGTTGTGATGTGGCAAAGATTTGGAGTGTTGGAGTGACAACTGTAATGAATAAGAAGTAGTGTGAGATTGAATAACAAATAAGTTTAATATAATGTAAATAAAGAAAATAAATTTATTGTGAAAAAAATTTCTTTCACAATTTTGGTAAAATAATCTTGAAAAAAAAATTAAATTTTTGTATTTTTAAAAGAAAGAAAAAGTGAATAAAATAAGGAATAGTATTAAATAATAATAAAAAAATGTGTGGGGTAAAAATATCGGTATTCATGTGTTTGTCCATGAAAAGAAAAAGAAAGAGATAAGATAGAAAAAAAAAGAGTGAAAAATAATTAAATATTAATTAGAAAAAGAAAAGGAGAATATTCTTTTCTCAGGGATTTATCAATAAAATATTTGTGCTTTTAAAGTGGTGGAGCCAAGTGAAGGGTTTATCGTCTAAGAAGATGTTATGTCATATTTTCATCACGGAATGTGTAGTTCAGTGACCTTGGATGTGTCAAACATGTCCTTGTCTTGGTAGTTGACACACGTTGTTTTTTTAATTGTACTATATAATTTTAAAATTTATTACTGATTTGAAAGTTTATAATTTAAAATTATGTTATGAATGACATAATTCAAAAATATATTTATGATATGATTGTATATTTGAAAGTATATTTCGAATATGAAAATATATTTTTGAATTATATAATTCAAAATATGTTTATGAATTATACAATTCAAAATTTTGTAATCTAATTCTTTTATTGTATAATTTAAAAATATTTTAAATTTACAATTTATTTAAAACTTATATAATCTAAAATATATTTTATATAAATATACATCCTAAGTTGAATAAATAAAAAATATATAATATATGAGAACCTAGAAAATCACATTAAAACAATGACTCTATTTAAAATAATGAGATCCTATTATTATTATTATTATTTTAATAATAAATTGCTTATATATAAATAAAAATTTCATAAAAGGATTTTATTATTTAGAAAACACTAACTCTCTAAAACTCCGTTCTCTAAATTCTCTCTGACTTCTTTTTAAAATATCTCATTTTTCTCTCATCCTTTTTGAAATCAGAGACCGACAGAGTGATCACTACGACGAGATCTTCAAGTCTGTCCAATCAGAACCTTGAATTGAGTAAGTTATAATTTTGCTCTTGGTCTTTTCTTGAAAACCTTGCATGTGATGTAATATGTATCGCATATCGATCAGTGGCTCTAATGATGTTTTTTGATCGTGTTTCTGATAATTTTAGGTTGATTTGTGAGCATCAGCAATGAGAAGGGGGTTTTAGGTTTTTGCTGTAGTTGCACAAATCAATCAGGTAAGGGAAGCTGATAATTGAATTTAATTAGAGGATACAATGAATATAATTGTGTGTAATCAGAATTGATTGTTTGAAGTGTGATGCAATGTGAATTGTTTGATGTTTGGTATAAGTGAAATTGTGATTGCATTGTGTGAATTGAGGTTGAATTGGAAAATGAACACTTGAATCATGGCTCTAATTGGTATCATCTCACTTTGCTTGAAAACCATTTTGTAAACTAGACAACACTACCATGGAGGTGCCAATTTGGGTCATGAAATCAAGTGAAACATCTCCCAACGAAAACCAGAATCTGTGTTGTTTTCTGGTGTGAGGCTGAGCATTGAAAAATGCGAGAGGATCGACGTTGAGCGCTAGCCCAGCGATGCCTAGCGTTGAAAAATGCGAGAAGAATGAGGCTGAGCGCCAGCCGAGCAGTGCCCCAGCGTTGGGACCCTGCAAGTTTGGAACAAAACTTTAATGTTGAGGCTGAGCGTTGGATGTGAGGTTGAACGCTAAGCTGCCAGATTTCATGTGTTTGCTGTTTTGATGTGTTTCGTTGCATTAATTGATCTGAAATGAATTATTTTGACTGTCTTGGTATGCTTTGACTGAGATTAGGTGAATATGGACCTGTTGTATGTGAATTATGAAGGAATTTCGTGGAGAAATTCTAAGTGTGGATGAGGTAGGGTATGCAAAGACATAAGGACTCAATTTTGGTTGGTATCCTGACGCTCCGATAACCATTAAGGCTCATATAGAATATAATGAGTTATGTCGTGAGGAGTAGCAGGAGGTCTTAGCGGACTCGATCAAGTCTTTGGCGCGACGCGAAGGAGACTTACCTGGTATGATGATTGGGTGATAACTCCTTGAGGCCAAACTCTATAGAGTTTGGAAATCGTACATCGATGTAAGCCACCAAGAGGTCCTATGTTAATATCCGGATAATTGAGTCTAGAGTTGAATGACGTGAGAGTATTGGAATGTTCCTGTGTGAATTGTGATAATTGATTGTTATTATGCTCTCACTCTAATGTAACCTTCTTTAAATCATTATTAGCTTACCCTACGCGTTTTATGTTTGTCTACCCTTTGTTTTATTCTTTACAATGATCACTTAAATGTGTGAGCATAGGAGGCTGCAGGTGGAGAGTTTTCGCGTGGTGTTGATAGTAGGACTGAGCAGTAGTATCCAGAGGTATTGTAGATAGGTGTGTTTTGTAGTAAGTGGCTAGAATTTACCTTCCCTTTCTTCTAAATGTCTTGTACATATAGTATTGTCATTTTTGAGTTTTGGATGACTGTATAAGGTTATACTTAACTTTCATGCTATCTACTTTGGGTTATCACTATATAATGCTTTATTTAGTAGTTTAAAAGCTATTAAATGAGATGTTACATAATATATTATGGATTTCAACATATATTAGAAATTAAGTCATTTACAATATATTTTTAAATTGTATAATTTTAAATATATTTCAAGACTAAAATATATTTTAAATTATATAATGTGTTTATGAAAAATTCCTTTTTAGAATATAAAACATTTATTTAAATGAACCAAAAACAACAATTTTGTATTTAAAGGCACAAAAAACCTTTTTCCTGAAAACACATTATTCTCTCTATCTTTGTCTTTTTCCTTTAGTTTCTCACTCAAATTATTTATTCTTCACGATTAGAGGGAGTGATGTTGTGTTCACCTCGAATAACTCTGAGTTTAATCCAATAGATTCTTCTTTCAAATAAGTCAAAATTTCGGTCTCCTTTGATGTCCAATCTTTTTTAGCTTTGCATTTAACTTTTCTTTAGTTGAACAGTATTCTTTATTACCACAAGTGAAAAACACATCAAGAATCATACATCAATGTCTAGATACGGATAATTGAGTCTAGAGAGTCTGTAATTGTATGTTGGTATTTTATAAATGTTTGAAATATGCTATTTTGCTAATGTAATTAATTTAATTGTTATATGATTATTTCTTTTATAAATTAACTTACTCTCGTGTGTATCTTGTTGTTTTATGTTGCTTGTCTTATTTCTTTTGTAACGATCACCTTATTGAGTGTAAGAAGATGGTACAAGTTTAGAATTTCCTTTGAGAGATGATGAGGCAGCTAAAAAAGATGTTAGAATTGATTAGGTTCTAATGTGGTGAGAAGTTTTATCTTAGAATCGAGATATAGTATTTTGAGATATATAAAATTATCATGGTTTTATCTTTTGGAGGACTGGGCTAATATATTTTATACTGTAGATTATTTGTTTTAGATTTCCAACTATGGAATGTTTTGTTTTAATAGCTTTTCACTGGGACGTTACAAATTTCGTAAATGAAAAATCTAAATTAATAATACTTTTCCTATGCTTTCATGGAACTGCAGGAAGAAACTATAAGCTGCAAAAAGTAATTGTCAATCTCTAGCCATATATTATTAAACATCTGTGGGAAGTCTGGGTCAATAAGTGAAGTCTGGGTTCACTTGGGCTTGAGAGTTCAGTTTAGGGCACATGTGTTGGCCCACTCTATTCACACTTTATTTCTTCACTTCAAATCTCCCATTTTTATTTTTATAAGTACTTTGTTTCAGGCTTGGATCCATTACTTTTGTGATAGTAATATAAGGTTTTATTTTATATACATTTCACTATATCACATTATATTTTTGCAAGTTCTATATAAAATGTTTATATCTTTTTATTTACAATTCAATGTAAGGATAAATTTTGTAACATTATGAGTAATTTTTATTATTATGGTTCACTTTCTACTTTATTGCCTAATTTTTTAAATTTAAGATATTTCATATCACATTATAATGGAAATTTCTTGTAATGTCTAGATCTTTTAAGCTTAAGAATGTATCTATAACTCATTTATTAGAAATATCTTTAGTAAAAAAAAATTCAATACTTGGATGCCATGTACAATAGTGGATCAAGGGTAAAATAAAAAGGTATAAATATAGAATAAATAAACAGACCAATAATACAGTAATAACTACAATATTAATTACTGATTTACTATCATGTTTGCTTGTTTCTGTCTGAAACTTTTGTTTTGGTGAAAAGAATAAGCAATTTTGCTAAGAGATATTAGATATATGTATATATTCATATGAAAAATAAAAAAATTCATAAAAAAATTTATATATGGTTTAAAAAAACAACTTTTTAGATAAATATAATTGAAAAATTACTTAATCAAAAATTAATTTTATTTTATGTAGATTTTTTTTTATATTTTTTTTCCTATAAATAGAATTCTTAAGTATTGGAAGGTATTTTCCTTTTGCACCATAACAATATCCATCAACACCCTCTTTTATCATGGTATGGTTAATCTGAAAACTATAACTTTTATTTTAAATTACTTAATAGTTGGGCTTTTTCATTAGAAATAATAATCTCAAATTGTTGGTTCCAAGAAGAAATAACTTAATTGTTTCCACTTTTTAATTTTTGGGTTTTACTTCTTGCACTCCCTTAATTTCTTTCTGCAGTCCTTCAAAATAACCATTTTACTTTCTGCAAGTGTGATTACATTTTTAATCTTTTCCTCTTATTGTAAGGGTGCAGTTAGTAGTTATTTGGGTGCAGGAAGCAATAGCCTTAAGTTTTTTTTTTTTTACTTTGTTGTGGATTGGTCTTGAAAGGCCATTTCTTTTACTCCTAAGTTTGCAACAACACACATCACAGTTTGGGCTGAAAATAAACATGTGAAAATTAGTCCAAATCATGAAAAAAAAATATTGTTTTTTTCTTAGAACCGCGTCAATCCTTTAATAAAGGTAATTTTTTTATGGAAGATAAACAAAACATAAAAAGTAAAAATTTGAGAAATATATCAAATTTAAATTTATTTAAACTCTTACATGTTTTTACCATTTAAAAATTGTTAATTTTACTGAGTTCTCACATTTATAGACAATACTAATCTGTGTCATATATTTTCAATTGTGAGTTGAAAATGAAAACCAACTTAATTATTATTATTATTTAATTATTTGGTCCTTTTGAAGCTGATATTTCAATTTGATCACATTGCATGATTGTGCAATCATTCATTCATCCATTCTAATATGAACAAATCAAAACCTTATCTGAATACAGCTATTGATTATTAGAAACTCTTTGGATTCCATTTTATTCTAAGGTCAAAGACACCACAATAAAGCTGTGACCACCAATGATTCTTAGGACTAAATTATCTTATTTCCAAATAATACTATTTAATCGTCTTAAAATTAAAAAAAAAAAACAATTTTCTTAGTTTGAGTAAAAAAAAAAATCCTAAATCACTTCTAACAGGGAGAATATAATTTAGTAGTTGATGTAATAAATGTTGTATTTATTATCTTATCAAGTTATGTAACATAGGCACCACTTTACAATAAATATTTGGCTTCTTATTATTTTTATTTTATAAAATATGGTACAGGTTTCTTGTAGGAAGCTAAAGTCAACTGAAAGAGCTGTACCTTTTTTTAACCTTTTGTGGCCAAAAGATAAATGAAAAATAGAAAGCAAAAATAATATAAATAAATATGTTTTAAAACAAATATTTATATATATTTTTTCATACTCATATCATCTGCATTATTAAATTTTGTTCACTTTTACTATGAGAGTATGAACTATAATTAAAAAATTATTTCTATCAATACTATAATTTAAAATGAAAAAACATGATTTTGGACAATGGGGTCTTCCTTATTTAGTAACATACAACATTTTCTTACAAAATTAAGATTCCAAAAATGTAATTATATATAAATATATAAATTGAATTTGATGTACCTGTGTGTACTTGCATCTTTATTGTATCTATAAATTGAATGTGTTGGATCTAAGGGCATAAGATAAATTTGAAAAGAAAGAAAAACTTTATTAATGGCAGAGTTGTCAGATTGTGCTAATTAAATAGTTTTGGAGGCTTCATTAAAAAGGCTACCCAGTTCATATCCAGCTTTCAAAACAACTTGTTTTCAAACAACCATCATGAGTGCTGCATTTTATCCTTTAAAAGGACACCAAAAGGAGATTTTTTTCACTCAAATAATGCACATTCATCTTTAGTTTTACCAAATATTTATATAATTAAATATATGTTTTTTGTTTTCAAATTATTATAGAAAAAATTATTTTGTTCGTGAACCAAATTATGAAATTTTTAGTCCTTATAATTTATGAAATTCATGTAAAAATATTTACCATATAAATTGTAGGAATGAAATATTTTATAATTTAGTTTATGTACTTTGTGAAATTTATGTAAAATATTATCTACAACAAAAGATTTATGGAGTGTTTTTCATGAGATAAACAAAATCTCAGAATAAATTATAATATAATATTATTTTGTCAAAGAGATATTTTATATAATTTTCATAAAGTGAAGAGATTAAATACTTTATATCTAATTTACACCAGAAATAATATGTCAGATGTACTATACATACTCGAGATAATCTTAGTTACCAAATTTGATATTATTTTGATATGTATCTACTCGGACAACATGATATCATATCGATCATAACATAACAACAGTGGTAGTTGTGATTAAATTAAGGTAATGGTTAAAATACATTAACAAAGTATTAGACAAACTAATCAAAGAGATTAATTACATAGATCAAGTCCATCAAGATGAAAGTCCATAACACAATGTAAAAAGCAAAGACCATAAAGAAAACTAATTATGTTTATTATTGCAACATTTATTATCATCTATCATTATGAACTTTCAATTTTTGCAGACATAAAATCTCTTTTTGTATGGGATTTGAACCTAAAACATTTTGATATAGAGGTTGAAGATGAACAGTAAAAGTCATCGCAAAATATATTCAATCTTGTAAAAACATCTTATATCAGTTTTGAGAAAAAAAAAATTAACATCTTTTAAATAAAAATTGATTTTCAACAAATCAAATTACAAGTACGATTGAGAAAAAAAATCGATTAAAAAACATATCAGAATTTAACTTTTCGAGAACCTCAATTTTTATTTTTCTTTCTCTTTATTTTAAAAAAATTATAAAAAATAATACAATTTAGCCGAATTTTATCTTGAAAAAAAAACTTAAAATCAATATTATACACAATATACTATCAAGATAATTTTTAAGTGCAAATATGTTATTTGAATGAAAAAATCTTAAAAAAACTCATTGTCCCTTAAACAATTCTCCACACACCAAATGTTTCATTTTCATTTTTCTTTTGAATAAATTTTAATCGAAGTTTCTCATCAGAAGCAAACTCATATATAATAAGTTCAGAAGACATTGATGAAGATGATTTAATGTGTGGTAACCCTAGAGAGTCTTTAGGAACCTTGTTCACATAAACCTCTTCTATATGTTCAATTTTTTTTTAAAATATTAAAATGTGTAGATGCACACCACCTACTTGATAAATTGCAACATGTGGTGTGCTGGCTAAGGTTTTGACTGGTAGGGCCATGGACACACAAAGCCACCCCATAAGAGGGGCATCTTGTCAAATATCAGGTAGTTCCACCTCCCAATGGACCCACCAATCTATGAATTAGCTATGTGAATAAAGTTAGTGTCTTTTTCCCCTCTCTTTCTTCACTTCCATTCATATCATTGAAACTCAATCTATAAAGTCAAACAAATTTTTCAAAACTTTCATATACCACAACCCCATCTTCACCCCCTTGTAAAGAGAATAATGGAAATATGCTTAAAAGATTTTGAAAGTAACATTGTGAGGAATGTTATTGAACCTCATTGGGTTATCATAGATAAAGAAGAAGAATAATGCTATTAAAAAAAAAAAAGAAACTACTTTGGAATGATGCTTTTTATCCTTCACTATTAGCATTTCCCCTAAAAGATATGAAAAAACATAATGGGGTCCTTTTTTCTCATATGATTATCATCTTTTCAGAAAAAAGTTGAGTAAGAAATAGAACAGTGATAAACATTAAAGTTGCTTTTTTTACGGTTTATTCTTTCCATAAAAAAAAAGAAGTTTCATTGCAAAAATTTGCATGGAAGAAAAATCAGAAAGGTCAAAGAATTAATTTCAAACATTTTTATATCGTTTACTAATTTGAAATTATAAAGGACGTGACTTTAAAAGAATTAATAAAAAGTAATACACGATAAATTACCTACATTCAAAAGGGTGTCCAAATCAGTAATCAAAGAAAGAATAAAAAACTTGCAAACTATATAGACCAAGTATATGAAATAGTATAAAAAAAATAAAAAATAAAAACTTGAATTCTTTTATCCACTTAGCTATGGAAAGTGGCTTTTTTTACAGTTTATTATTTCCATAAAAAAAGTTTCATTGAAAAAAGAATTCATATATCATTAAGGAAATAAGAAAGGTCAAAGAATTAATTTAAAACATTTTTATGTCATTTACTAATTTGAAATTATAAAGGATACGACTTTAAAATAATTAATAAAAAGTAATTCATAATAAGTTATCTACATTCAAGAGGGTGTCCAAATCAGTAATCAAAGAAAGAATCAAAACTTGCAAATTATATAGACCAAGTATATGAAATAGTATAAAGAAAATAAAAACTTGAATTCTTTTATCCACTTAGCTATGGAAAGTGATGTGAAAAAGGAGAAAAACCCTTGTGTGAGCCATTCATATGTAAAGTAGATGAATCACTCTGACATTGACCTTAAAAGAACAATCTTTTGGGTTTTTTTTTTTTTAAATATTTTTGTTGGTTTATTGGTTAACTGAGTATGTTTGAGCTAATCATCCATATCTATGCATAATTATAGGTTCAATTATGAAGTATTAAAGCTTTTGATGTCATATATAGACAAGGTTAAAAAGTGGTGTCAAGTTAGTAAAAGTTGCTTTTTTCTAATCTTTTAAAAGAAAGATCCTGTGCCAGTTGACACAAGTGCTGAACAATTCACATTTTTTTAAGAGTGAATTTGAATTACCCTCTTGTTAATTTATTTTTCTTTTCCAAACATGTCTTAATCAAGTTTCTTTTCAAAGTCTCAATATTAGAGCGTGCTCTCATGTTGTACTTTTTTTATATGAAAATAAATGATGTAAAAATCAGAAAAAAGAGTCCAACTTTTATGATGAATTTTGTTTCTCTTCATTTAAACTACACTAATTTTAGTACTTTAAAATATTAAAAAAGGTTTAAATATCGCTTTTTCTCTTAAAATTATTATAAAAGTCGTGTTTATTCTTTGAATAAATTATTAAATATTTCATCTTTATATATTATGGAAGTTATGTAGAACATATTTTTATACTCGGTGAATGTTGTATTATTTCATAATTTTTCATGTATTTATATTTATTGAATAACCATCAATTTTAGTAATAATAAATAATTAATTACTATACTAATTAGTTTAAATATTAAAAAATATTAAAAACTAAAATAATTTTAAAAGTTTATAATTAATCTTTAAATTAATAATTAAAATAATTTTTATTATGAATTAATTTTTAAATTAGTCATTAATATTATTTATTAAATTTTTGACTGTCAAATAAATTAGTGCTTAAATTTATCTTTAATTAAAATATTAATTTCCAAATATATATTTTTAATCATTAAAATTGATGATCATTTAAGAGTTTTTCTTACTATGAATTTGGAATCAAACAATTTTTTTATGATAATACGAAGATGAGAAATATATTTAATTTTAAAAAGATTAATAAAAAAAAGGTATTTTGAAATATGAATGGAGTGAAAGGTGTGCAAGGTTTTAAAGAAAGAGTATAAAAAAGTGAGATGCTTTGGCCTTTTGGAATGTCACATTCACACACAGACACACGAGGGCAATGCACGAAAACCCATTCACATATGTCACCAAAACGCAAGTGGATCACCACACGTGCACACCAACACTATCCTCTCAACCATACAAACAATAAAATATGCAAACAACTTTCTCTAATTTCTTCCTTCCTTTTTAAAAAAAATTAGGGTCTTTTTACATCATAGCAATAAAGCTCCTTTTTAGGTTTACTTTTATTGGAATTTTTTTTTGTTTCAGTTTAATATGCTTTATATATTTGACTTGTTTATTGTATTATAAATTGAATAATTAAATTAAAGTTTATATTTGGGTTAAATATGTTTTTGGTTCTTAACTTTAAGTAAATTTTGAAATTAGTCCATTTCGAAACTTTGGACCAATTTAATTTTTTATCTTTTGAAATATGTGGATTTAGTCCTTTTAATCAAATTTTATTAGATTTATTTGATGTTTCGTATATATTTCATGATTATATCTGAGTTGTTTATACTGTTTGACACATCTTTTTGTTTAATGTTAAGTCAAATACTGTCATGAAATATGTTTGAAATGTTAAATAAACTTAACAAAATTTGATTAAAATGACTAAATTCACGTATTTCAAAAAAATGAATGACTAAGTTGATACAAAGTTTCAAAATGAACTATTTCTAAAATTTACTGAAAATTAAGGGAACAAAAACATATTTAACTCTTTATATTTTTAAAAAAATAGGTTTGATCTTTATAAATCAATTGTTTTGGAATAAAAAAATATCTATATTTTGTAAAAGAAAGTTTTTTCGAGGCTTACAAATCAATTTGCTATGAATTCTAAAATTAGCATTTTTTTTTTTCAAATTGAGACACATCATCATGCAAGTATATGTTACATGTGTAAGAATAAGAAAAATAAAATGAAAAATATTTTATTTTATATGTTATTTTCTTTTACTCTTATAATAACATAACATTTCTTTCAAACCTCGCCCAAAATCTCACGTGTTAACTTAACTAACAATATGTTTAATAAACACATACGATGCTTTTATATTTATTTACATGTTTTTGCATTTAAATATAGTAATTGATGTCTTTTGGCATTCACATTTTTAACACTAAAACGCTGAACTAATATACCATCTTTTATCATTAAAATAACACTTACTTACATTAATTCAGGATGAGTTTATAAATAAATATCATCTCCGTCTTATTTTAATAGACTTTTCTAATTGTCTTTCTTAAAGTACTTACGGAAATGGTTCACGACATTCTTTACTGATAAAAAAAATATTATTCTAACACGAATTTATAAATATAAGTTTTTAACATTAAAAAATCTTTATTTAAGAATTTTCTCCTATTAAAAAAATAATGTTTTTAAATATTAATTAAAATATTATTTTAGTTGATGAAGAATTTATAAGTAACTCTCATTTAATCTTAATGATAACCTACATATTACCCACAACTTATACCATCCCAATTAATCTTTATATTATATTAATCAAACCATTACCGATATATAAATTAATTTAAAATATCGCACAAGAATTTATGCATACATTCGATCTCCTCTATAGAAATATTTTTTTTTTCAAAAAATAAGGAAATTTTATACATTACTAAATACATATTATAATCTATAATACTAGATTTATATCTCTTGCTTAAAAACTCTATTTTTGAGTGCCACTATATTTTACACTATCCTTTGACTACCAAATCCTTTTATCATAGGACCCAACTTATATTTTCATATTCATCTTGTCCATTATCCATTTCTCACATTGTCTATAAGGAAGCTAGTAAAATTATTTTATACATATTTATGCTTGGTTGGTATGATCTGTTGTGTTGGAGATTTCTAAATTGATATGTTTCCATCTCTCTCCCTCTGACCAGTATTGTATGGACTGTTGTCATGTAAATCTGGTCTTCTTTTTATATGCTTTGGCTTCATTTACTTACATTGCTCATAAATATGGTTGAATGGTTAAGTTATGAATGTTGAGATATACTGAGACAATGACTTGAATGGTATAATCAAGTGTGAATGATGTATATATGGCCATTTCTAAAGAGGAATGACATATTAAATAGGGTATTTGCATTGAGTTTGAATCCAAATAGTGAAGTCATCCTAACTCTACCAAACTCACGATTTCATATAGATGATGGAGTTTAAGGGTGAGAGTTGAAAGAGGTTCCTTGTTAGGGGGATCACTATGAAATAATAATGTGACTTAGAGGATTGATAGGAGTTAACCCTGTCATGGTAAGTTAGGCTTAAGTAGAGCAAAGGTCGTGTTTTGTCGCAATCTATTAGGCTAAGTGGAGTCAGAGCTGTGTTTTGCTATAATCCATGGTGAGATCACATGACAAGTTCAAGACTTGCATGCGTATTAAACTCAATGCATAAGTATTATGGAAATTGAGTCTAGGTCGTGTTAATGTCTAAATAAATGATTAGGTTTGTATGAATGATCTTTTGTGGTGCATTGATTGGTTGATATTGAGTGTTCTGTTTGAGTTTTAACTTGTTAAATATCACTAGTTTACCTTTGATTTCTTTTGTTTGTGGTTTGTGCATCTTCGATGATTGTGTTGTACATGAAAGCAGAGGATAATGCAGAAGACAATGAGGCTCAACATTAATTTTTTTTTAAGGAGGAGATATGAAGCTTGTATTTTGGATTATTATATGTATTTAGTAATGTATAAATCCTCCACTGATGGAACATTTGAACTTCCTTGCCTTTGAAAATTTGATTTATGTAGAGGAGGACTATATATGTATTATATATACATACATTGTCGCATGATATTTTAAATTCCTTTATATTATCTTCGTAATGATTTTGATCAACTTTGGTGATTCCACTTTGGAGATGGAAGAAGAGATGCGATAATTATATTTAATCTTTTTCTTGATTAGCCAATTTTCGAGAATTAAAATTTTGTTGTCAAGGAGAATTGTAACATTAAATATTTACAATGTGTAACAACTAAAAGTTTAATATTATCCTATGTTTTAATATATTTACCCGGTACTTTTCCTTTTACACTTTGTCTACACCATCCTTTTATTTCTTCTATTGGGCTAACAACCTAAGTCCATTTTTAACAACCACACTTCTCCTATATTTCTATTTACACCCCTACTTATGTTACCTATTTTTTTTATTATTATTTTTCTCCCCAACTTATTACGTCTAATTTCTTCACTAGTCATCTCTAATTATTTTTATCCACCCACATTATATATTTAATTTCTCTATCCGCCATTTTTAAGTATTTTTCTCCTCCCAATTTCTCCATCTAATTTCTCCACCCATCATTTTTAATTATTTTTCTCCATCAAATTTCTACATCTAATTTCTTTACTTGTCATTTTTAATTATTTTTCTTCACCCACTTTCTTCATATATAATATCTCTATCTAGCATTTTCAATTATTTTTCTTCACCCACTATCTCCCTTTAATTTCTCGATCCATCATTTTTTATTATTTTTCTCAACCCACCTTCTCTACCCATCACTCTATAAATACCTACATATCTTTATCCTCAACAGACTATCATTGTATTCCAACACAACACATCTTCTACCTCACACTCACCCTTCTATCATTCTCCTAACTCTATCACTTGCATCAAATCTTCACCTTCCATCTTCTATACCAAACCCCTTCGTCACAAAGCACAATTTCTATTTTCATATTTGTTTTCTTCATCATCCATTTCTTGCATGTTCTATAATTTCTCCATCTATTATAGAGGATGCAAGAAATGGACGATGAAAAAGATGAATATGAAAATAGAAATTGGATCTTGTGATGAAGGGGTTTGGATATAGAAGATGGAATGGTGAATATTTGATGAAGGTGGTGGAGTTAAAAGGATGATAGAAGGGTGAGTGTGAGGGAGAAGACGTGTGTGTGTGTGATGGAATGAAATGATATCGTGTTGAAGAGAAAGATATATGAGTATCTACAGAGTGATGTGTAAAGAAAGTGGGTGGAGAAAAATAATTAGAAATGATGGATGGAGAAATTAGATAGAGAAGGTGGGTGGAGAAAAATAATTAAAAAAAATGGATGGAGAATTTAGATGGAGAAAATGGATCGAGAAAAATAATTAAAGCGATGGGTGCATAAATTTGATGTTGGAAGTGGGAGAAGAAAAATAATTAAAAATTATGGGTGGAAAAAATAGATGAAGGAAGTGGGTGGAGAAAAATAATTAAATACGATGGATGAAGAAATTAGATGGAGAAAGTGGGTGAAGAAAAATAATTAAAAATGATGGGTGGAAAAATTTGATAGAGAAAAATAGTAAACAAAAATGGTGGGTAGGGGTGTTAATAGAAATATCTTGGAAGTTTGGTTGTTAAAAATGGACTTGAGTTTTTATCCCTATAGAAAAAAAGAGAGAATGTTGTGAATAACAAATGAAGTGTAACAAAAGTAGTGGGTTAAGGTATGAAAATATAGGATAATATGAAACTTTTAGATGTTACACATTGTAAATATTTAGATATTTAGATGTTACAATTCTTTTTAACAACAATTTTTTCGTTCTCGAAAATTGATTAATCAAGAAAAAGATTAGAATACAATTATCGCATATCTTCTTCTATCTTCCTAGTGGGATCACTAGAGTTGATCAAATCATTGTGTAGATAATATAAAGCAGTTTAAAACATCACACGAGAATGTATGCATACATTGTACATATATAATATTACTCCATATAAATAAATTTTTCAAAAAGACAAGAAAATTCAAATGTTCCATTAGTGGAGGATTTATATATATATATATATAATAATCCAAAATACTAGTTTCATCTCTTCTCCTTAAAAACTCTACTATTGTGCATCACTGTCTTTTACACCCTGTTCCTATGACCTAAACGATCATCACAGGTGGATAAACAACAAACAAAATAAATGCAAGGGTAAACTAGTGATATTTAAAAAGTTAAAACTCAAACAACACACCTAATATCAACAAAACAATTCACTGCATAAGATATTCAAATCAATTGTTAAGACATTTATATGACCTAGACTCAATTTCCAAAATACTGATACACTAAGTTGAATACTCGTGCAAGTCATACACTTGTCATGTAATCTCAATGGATTATATAGAAAAACACGATCGTAGTTCCACTTAATTTAGTAAATTGCAGCAAAACACAACACAAACTCTACTTAAGCCTAACTTACCATGACTGGGTTAACTCCTATCAATCATCTAGGCGACAATACTATTTCATACCGGTCCCCAGACAAGGAACCTCCTTCAACTCTCACTCCTACATTCCATCCTTATATGAATTTGTGTGTTAAATAGAGTTAGGATAACTTTACTCTCTAGATTCAAACTCAATGCAAACATACCCTATTTAATATGTCATTCCTTCTTAGAAATGATCATATATAAGTTGTTCTACATCTTTATACCATTCAAAATTCATTACCATTTAATCATATTTATAATAATACTTGAGCAATGTAAGTAAATGAAATCAAAAACATATAAAGAAGGCAAACTTTACACGACGGTAGTCCGCACAATATTAGTAAGAGGAAGAGAGATGAAAATATATCAATTTAGAAATCTCTAACACAATTGATCATACTAACCAAACATAAACATGTATAAAGCAATTTTACTATTTTTTCTTACCTCAGAAATTATAGAAGATGTAATAAATGGATGATGGAGAGATGAATATGAAAACAAAAATTGGATCCTGTGATGAAGGGGTTTGGATATAAAAGATGGAGTAGTGAAAATTTGATGAAGGTGGTGGAGTTTAGAGGATAATAGAATGGTGAGTGTAAGGCAAAAGATGTGTGTATGTGTTGGAATACAATGATAATGCGTTGAAGAGAAAGATATGTGGATATTTATAGAATGATGGATAAAGAAGGTAGGTGGAAAAAAATAATAAAAAATAATGAGTGAAAAATGTGGATTGGAAAAAATAATTTAAAATGATGGATGGAGAAATTATATGAAGAAAGTGAGTGAAAAAAAATAATTAAAAATGATGGATGGAGAAATTAGATGGAGAAAATAATTAAAAATGATGAATAAAGAAATTAAAACATATGATGATATTAAATTTTTAGATGTTATGCATTTTAGACGGAGAAAGTGAGTGGAAATAATGATTAAAAATGATGGGTGGAGACATTAGATGGATGAAGTGGATGAAGAAAATTAATTAAAAATGATAATGAAAAAAGTGGGTAGAAAAAAATAAAAAATATTAGTGGGATAAGTAGAAGTGTTAATAGACATATAGAGAAGTGTGATTGTTAAAATAAACTTGGGTTGTTAATGCAATAGAAAAAAAAAAAAACAAGATGGCGTGGATAGAGAATGAGGTGTAAAAGGAAAAGTCATGGGTGAAGATATTAAAACATATGATGATATTAAATTTTTAGATGTTATGCATTTTAAATATTTAAATGTTACACAACTTACTAAACATTTCAAATTCAATATTTTAGCTATACGAACTTATCTCAAATAATATATATAGCTTCCCCATGAGCTCATGTTAGACATCAGTGTCACCATATATATATATATAAAGTAGAATTTTAAATTTTATTTTATTTTCTAATTTTATCTCTTTTCTGTTAGGAATAATCTAAGTGCGAGTCTAAGTCTCACATTAGATAAAAATGATAAAGTTAAACACCATAAGAAAAAAGATTCATAAATTCAATGCCTTGAGGTTTTTGGTTAAAAGTGATGTTAATTTCTTATGTGCGTTAGACTTGGGCTGCATTTATATAATCTCACTCGAAAAACTCATTAGTAATATCAGAGCCAATGATTTGTCTTGGTGACCGACTAAGACCGTTGTGACTACAACAACAACACCATAACCGCAACAAAAGAAGTATAAGTAAAGGTCATCGTACAATTGAGGATAAATATACCATATGAGAAAGGACTTGACCAAATTGAATGTCTTCAGGTTTTTATTTAAAAGCAATGCAAATTTCTTATGTGCTTTGGACTCATGTCACATTTATATAATTTCTCCCTAATGAACTACTTTCATTGAAAGATAAAGAAATAAAAACAAATAATTTTATGTTGCCTATTTTCTAATTTAGTTATAATTAATATATAGTAAATCATTATTTTTTACTTTTCTTAAATCCTAAATATAGGATGAAATTTTCTTTGTTGGCTTCCATTCTGATTTGTTTGTGATCTAAATTGTGATATTCGGTAAATATATATATATATATATATATATATATATATATATATATATATATATATATATATATATATATATATTTATATTTGTAAGTGTGTTTGAATTTCTTTTATTTTATCAATAATAAAAATAATATACTAATGAAATGGTGAAGTTGTTCCAATCGAATGTTTGTGTATAAAAATAGTAAACATCGATAATACAAATTATACTCTTTTATTTATTAAAACTTAAATTAATTGTAAATTAAACTCTAAATGCTCTCTAAATTTCAAAAAATCGACCATATTTTTATTTTTTATTTTTCACGCATTTTTTCATACTTTACAGTTTTAATTGAGATAATAAGACTACTTAAAAAATTTTCGAAATTTTGTGAAATATTCTTGTATTGTATATTATATCTAATGATTTTAGTGAAAGTAAATTTTGACGAAAAAATTGAAAAACAAAAAACTACAAATTAACGTCTATTTTCTCTACAACATACATAAATTAACCCGTTATAAATGCTACTGATGTTAACTTACGTCTTACAGGCACAATAAACGTTAATTAACGTTTTCTGTTATAACGTTAGAGCCAAATTATATTTCACTTATAAATTATCTCACACATGCTAAATATTGAAAAAATAGAGTGCGTAAAGCCTCCATACCAACCTACAGTGTTAGAGCTTTTTAATTCTCTATATTTCAAACATTATTTTTTATTTGTAAGTCAAATATATATATATATATATATATGTATATATATATATATATATATATATATATATATAAAAGCATGAAGTAATATATATGTTTTTTTTTCCTTTTTTTATGGTTTGTTTTGAGGTTGACACAGCAAATAATTTACTTTTTTATTTTATTCTGGAAATCTTTATTTGTGTGCCTTTGTTTGTAAATTGTCACTTATTAGCAAGAAGACATAAATACCATGTCTTTTGTTGACAATGTTAAAATGTGTCTATTAATAAATAAGCTTACAAGTTCACATGACATAGTAGTAACATATAAGGTTATAGGTCAACAAATTTAGACAAATTAAAAGGACTTTGAATGTCTTGCATAAACAGTAATTTGGCAATTTTAAGTTAAACAAAAATATATTGTCATTTCACAAACATGAAACATGTAAGTGTTGGAAGGTTTTCTTTTCACAAACACTCAGACAAAGAAATCTTCTATAAATTCTAATATTAGATTGTTTCATTTGTCTTCAATAATAACAATATACACAGTGCCTATGGATAAAATAATAAAAAAAATTGAATAAGAGAGACATAGGAATGTAAACATTGATCTGTAATTATTAAACTAAACTTTTCGTAAATAGAACATTTTTGGGGTGATTGCATGTCAATTATTTTTAACTACTTATATGACAAGTATGATAAAGTTTTTACTATGATTAATCCTTACAGAAGAAATTGATTAATTATTTTTCATAATACCTTAAATAAACACGTTAATTTAAGGTTTAATTATAACAAAGTAAATAACATGAAACATGGGTAGGTTAAAAATCAGATGAGAAAACTATGCTTCGCAAAATGGCTGGATTTTGCAACGCTTTATCTCAACCTTGACAGTTATTTGATGACGAACGTGATGCAGTCAACCGCTAATCAGATCATGAAGTATTCAAAACGAACGTTGCTGATTGGCCCGATGAGAGAAGTTCAGGAGAAACACACGTGGTCCTGACAGCAGAGTAGCAGTCACAAGTGTCACGTGAATGCTCAGAAAAAAGCAACAGCAAAACAACAAGAACAACTGATGCAGTGAATCACGAGTATCTCACATCACCCTTAATATCACGCTTTTTTTCACCCAGTGAAAAAACAGTAATTTCAAGTCAAACACAAGGGCAATTTCGTAATTTCACACCCACATTGTGAGCTGTCATTATTACTATTTTATCCCTAACTCTGTACTACTAGATCTTAATTATTAAGAAATCTTAGTTGCATTGCATGAAACTAAACTATGTGATATAGTTAGTTGTCAATATTAATAATATTAATATTATTAATATATAGTACAACCTAGCTTTTTCTTAAACCTCTTTTCAACTTCCACTAGCAATTTAGACCAATCTTTTTTATTCCATGCTAACTAAGATCTAATTAGTATATTATTATAGCCACGTGAAGATGTACAACTACAAGTGTGGCTTCACCTTAAACAAAGTTTTTATTTTCTTTTCTTTTTGAAGTTTGAGTTATCAACCCATTCCAATTTACAGATATATAAATTGAAATATTTAAATATTCAAATTTATGATATGAGTTTTGATAATATTATTCATATTTTGTAATCTAATTTTTGAATAACGATGTCATTTTTGGTGTATTTGTTTTCTATTGAGACATAAATAATAGCCTCTATCTATATATGGTTATCTACCTTTATGTAATTGCTTTTAATTAATGCTATCTTTTCCAACATAGGACAAGATGATAACTAGTCATGCATACCAATGAACATCTTAACAATGCTATATTCATCCTATAGTTTAGTTTGTGCATGAAAATGATATCTAGCCATGTGTATTTTACATCCTTAGAAAAAAAAAGCAGAAAAAAGTGAAAAATTGACTATTGATGCAACTATAAAAAGAGAAGAAAAATAATATTAATCATGTTTTCTAAAACCATCGATACTTCTATTCCAAGATCACTAAATTTAATGATAAAAGATGGTATATTTCACTCAATCTTTCAGAAGCTCCCTACAAAAAATAAAAAAAAACTTGAGTTTTATATATATATATATATATATATATATATATATATATATATATATATATATATATAATATTTTTTTTTTACTTTAATAAATAAAAGTGATATTTGTCTCACGTGGAACTCTCGTTAGTAAAAAGTTTTCATGCATTATGTAAACCATGGAATAAAAGATATTGAAATTACTAAAACGACAAAAATATTTAAGAAAATAATATAGTAATAAAGACAATACTCATAAATAAGTTATGAGAAGTATTTAGTGAAATGGATTAATTATTAAATTATTATTTTTTTAAGGAAAAGAGTCATTATAAATTTTCACATTCAAACATTCAATTTTTCCAATATCTTTTCTATTATAGAAATTTATTTAATTGTTTTAATAATTATGAATTCATACCTTTTACAACTATAGTAACATTTGAAAGTATTACCTTACTTCTATAAAAATTAAAGAAATAAAAATATTAAATGCAACCAGAATAATCTCATAAAGTATTGATATATTTGGCTCCACATATTATTGAATATTTAATAAGTGTTGGAAAAATGTAATGTAAATAAAATTGATTTCACAAGTAAATAATATAGGAGGAAGGTAAAATTATTATTATTAATATAATAAATAGAGTGGGCCCAAATTGTTTTAGGTGACGTGGCAATAGTTTGGCGCAAAAATGGAGGTAACTGGAGGATATAGACTGCAGGGGAAGTGAACGAAGACACAAAGTTAGAGAGAGAATCAACGATAATAATGTTTCTATTCTTCTACATAACATAACTATCAACCATATAATATAATAATATAATATTACATAATAATATAATAATAATATAATGATAATAATTTAATAATTCTCTATTCATTGTCAATTCCATTTCCATCTTCACTTCACTTCTGTTCTCTGTTCCGTTGAGTGATCAATCATTCACGCACTTTCCATTCTCTCTCTCTCTCACACACACTTTCTATTTCATTATCTGAGTTTTTTTTTATTATTATTCTTTTTCTTTCGTTTTTTCAATTCTCCGTTTCCCAAATCCATGATTGCATCTGGCGTCGAACTGCTTGCGCCGCCGCCGACGACTCCCGATCTCCGGTGACCGGAAACCGATTCTATGTTCAGCTCGAGTCCCGCTATGGGAAGCCGCAACAACACCACCCTGGAGACGGTGAGCGCTGCGGCCACAGCCATCGTCACCGCCGAATCCAGAGTTCAACCGACCGCCGCGCCGGTGAGTTTCTCTCTCCTCACCTCTCTCTCTGTGAATGTTCGTTTTGCTTGTATATGTACGTGCGCCTGATTTTTCGCTTTTTTTTTTTTTTCTTTTTTCGATTTTCGAAATTGGAGGCCTTGTTGTGTACCGAGAAAACAACGTGCCAAGGACGGGGGAAAATGGGGATCTCGTGTTCTGTGTTTGCTGTTTCGAGTTTTGTGTCTAATGTTTCTCTGTTTTCTGTATTTTATTTTTTATTTTTTATTTTATTTTCATGGTGAAGGTCTGGTCTAGTCTTGTTTGACTGGATGGTGGTGGCGTCGAAAGGTTTGAAATATTGAATCACTTTTTCTTTTTCTCTTTTCGTTTCGTTTTCAACATCTGAAACTGTTTCGTTTGTGGCTTTAAAAGGTGTAAAAAGAAGAGAACTTTGGAGTGTGAATCCTGGGGTGTATCCCTCTTCTTTTTTTTTTTTTTTAGTTTGTGAATTTTGTGTTGAATAGTTAATCTGAGACAGGGATTTGCAAGTGAAGAAACAGAGGCAACCTTGAATTTTCATTTTCGATTTTATAAATTGTCGTGTTTTCTGCCTTCCGTGTGTGCTTTGATTCATATACCTATCTTTCGGAGGTTTCTTTTTTATTGTTGGTTCATGGGATTTGTGTTAATGTAAACTCTTGAGCTTTTTTATTTGTGAATTTGTGTTGAATAATTAAGCAGAGACAGGGATTTGCAAGTAAAGAACCAGTACAGCCTTGAATTTCCATATTTATAAATTTTGTTGTCTTCTGTGTAGCTTTGATTGATATACCTATCTATCAGAGGTTTCATATTTATTGTTAGTTCAAAGTATTCGTGTTAGTTTGACTCTCGAGGTTTTTAATCTACTGCTTGACGTTATTCAATTCAAGTTATAATGTTCACTTTGTGCTCGGTTAATTGAGAAACAATCTTTCGGTGGAAAATTTGAGTCAACAACTTGACAAGATGATTCCATAAACTTTCTTTCCTCGTCAATTGTGAACATTTTGGATTAAATTGAGAGCACTGTTTTCTGAGTTGACTTGTTATATGGTTCTATTTCTTATGTGAATTAAAACTGGTGTTGTATAATCACGGGTAACTGACTTTAGTTACATGTGTCTGCTATCCGACAAATTACTAATTTTTCATGTTGTACACTTTTGGTAGTGCTTTTAATAAGCACTTCAAGTTTTATTATGGCTAGGTACTTTTGGCTGGTCTCTCAAACTTACGTTTTAAAACCATATCAATTCAAATGAATAGAACTTGGTTAAAAGTCTGAAATTGGCAGCGCCAGGAAACAAAGCTGTTCTTCTAAGCAGTGACAGTGAAATTTACTTATCACTGATCCCCATTGACAATAATTATTTTGTCAATGTGATTCTGATTTTGGTGGTTTGAAAGTGAGGACAGGGTGTTAGTAATGCATAGATTCATCAACCTATCCATTGTAAAGTAAAGAAGACAAACCTAAGTTTTCTAGGTCTGTCAAATGTTTGATATATTAGCTAACTACACCTAGTAATCAAATCAACATGCATTTAAATTCAAATGTGTGCATAGCTATTTTTTAGAACACGGAAGAATTACATGAACAGACATTGGTTGACATGTATTTATGGCCACCACTATCTATTTTCAAACTTATCCTATTCACAAATGGTGTTCAATAAGTAAATTCTGTTGTTGCTACTCTGCAAGACAAGTTTGTTTTTTAGTGCCGTCAGTTTCAGACTTTGACAAATACTTCCAGGCTTATGAATTTAATGTTTTTGAAACATTAAACCTGGAGGGCTTATGAAAAGCACAATCAAAGGTCTGCAACATAAAAAGTAGCAGTTTGTGGCATTGTTGTTTTCATGGTGAAATCATTGAAGTCAGTCTCTCATGACTATATAATCACCAGTTTTAATTCACATTTGAATTAGAACAACATATCAGAGCACAATGCTCTCAATTGAAAAAAATTTCATCATTGGCAAGGAAAGAAAGTTTATGGAATCATCACCATGTCAAGTTAACTCAATTTTCTCCCAAGAGATTATTTCTCGATTAACCATGCACCATAAAGAAGACATTATGACATGAATTGCAGCAAGCCACATTGCTGATTGATGAATCTATGTATTAGTTGCATCCAGTATCGTTATTCAAATCATATCTATGCATTAGAAGGCTGTGAATGAATTTTGAAGTAATTCAAATGTGTTTGTATATTGATTAGGTATCAGAAAATTAGAAGTGCTTACTATGGAAACTAAAATATTAATGGATAGTCCAAATCTGTGTAACATCAAAATTTTGGCCAAAGCTCTCTCTTGCAATATTGAACCATGTGTAACTTAAACTTGTGAATTGGATAATGTGTAACAAAATTGCAAAAATGATAATAGTTATAGATCATATTTGAATTTAGAAATCCAGTATTATTTCCGTATATCCTAAAATTTTTCTTTCTCTGCAAATGCTTTGATATTGTTGGTGAGTGTGAGTAATGTTTTAATTCTGTTCAACTTTGGATGTATAATTTTTTCTTCGCTAACTGCAGAAAAAACGTTGGGGAGGCTGCTGGAGCCAATATTGGTGCTTTGGATCTTGTAAAAGCAGTAAAAGCAGCAAACGAATTGGCCATGCTGTCCTTGTTCCTGAACCTGTTGCACCAACTGGTCCAGCTGCTGCTGCTGCTGCTACTGCACCACCAAATCCTTCAACTGCCATTGTAATGCCATTCATTGCCCCTCCATCTTCTCCTGCATCTTTAATCCAATCTGATCCACCATCTGCTATTCAATCACCGCCTGGATTACTTTCACTCTCTTCTCTTGCGGCCAATGCTTACTCTTCTGGTGGTCCAGCATCCATGTTCACCATTGGTCCATATGCCTATGAGACTCAACTAGTTTCTCCGCCCGTATTTTCCAACTTCACAACTGAACCATCCACTGCTCCTTTTACTCCCCCACCCGAATCTGTGCATCAAACAACGCCTTCATCCCCTGACGTTCCATTTGCTCAATTGTTGGCATCTTCACTGGACAGGGCTCGGAAAAGTAATGGGAATCAAAAGTTTGCATTATACAATTATGATTTTCAGCCTTACCAACAATATCCTGGAAGCCCAGGTGGCCAACTGATATCACCTGGATCAGCATTTTCAACTTCTGGCACTTCTACCCCGTTTCCTGATAGACCCCCTACTCTCGAATTCCGCAAAGGGGAAACACCAAAGATCTTGGGTGTTGAACACTTCTCCACCCAAAGATGGAGTTCAAGACTAGGATCTGGATCATTGACACCAGATGGTGCTGGGCAAGGTTCAAGACTTGGCTCAGGATCCGTGACTCCTGACGGTGTTGGGCTTGCTTCGCGGATAGGTTCTGGGTGTGTGACACCTGATGGTCTGGGGCAGGAATCCAGAATAGGTTCTGGCTGCTTGACACCTGATGGTGCTGGGCCCACCAATCAAAACATCTCTGTGGAAAACCAGATTTCTAGGGAAGCAACTCTTGCTAACTCGGACAGTGGACATCCAAGTAATGCAACATTGGTTGATCACAGAGTTTCATTTGAATTAACTGGGGAAGATGTTGCTCGGTGTCTTGCAAATAAAACTGGGGTATTGCTTAGAAATATGTCAGGGTCCTCACAAGGTATACTGGCCAAAGACCCTGTTGACAGAGAAAGGGTGCAAAGAGACACCGATACTAGCTGTAATGTGTGTACAGAGAAAACAGATGACAAGCCATACAATCGTACAGGAGAAGGAGAGCAATGCTTCCATAAGCAGAATTCTGTAAATTCTTCTAAAGAATTCAATTTTGACAGCAGTAAAGGAGTGGTTTCTGGTACTGGTGGCAGTGGCTCTGAATGGTGGACTAACAGGAGGGTTGCCGGGAGGGAAGGTAGATCAGCCAACAGCTGGGCTTTCTTCCCAATGTTACAGTCAGAAATGAACTGAGGTTTAGTTTACTACAAAATGACTTAACCTGTATGGTATAAAGCAAAAAGGATTTTCCATTTCTCTGCAGAACCTCTAGTATACTGAATGTATATTTGAAGAAATTGTCTTGAATTCTGTTCATCATATGCCTTTAGAAGAATTTGCAGTAAAAGAATGATTGAGCAAGAGTCAGTTGAAACAACAGTTGTTATATTCCTTTAGGACCCAAGGTAGAATGCAAGGGAAGCATAGTGGTAGTAGGTAGGGTACCGATAGTGGGTTATATTTATATAATTATGTGAAACATTGCTTCTTGCATTTCATCGTTTCAAATATACAGAAATAGCCAAGTATATGTATTCCGTGTTGTGGATTATTGTATTATTTCCTATCCAATAATAAAAAAAAAATATTATATTATCCTTTTCATAATTATCACTATTCTTTTTTAACAAAAAGGGGGGAGCAATTGGATTCATAGAAAACCTGCATATTTTGATGGGGTCATACGTTTACATGCCTCTGCAATTGTTTCAAAGGTGGGGTAGTTTTCCAATACATGTGGTGCTCATAGGTGGGTTCCCTATACAGCTCTCTGTTTCTACATGTTTACCTGTATTTGTGCCTTTTAATTAATGCAGTGCAGCAATGGGGGAGCTACACACACCTAGCAAAAACACAACTTGGTACCCATCTGCCACAAACTGAGGCATGGTCCCCTTCCATGAATGTGCAGTTCAAAGGCTGCAATCAAGTCCTTCTGGCTCATCATTTGCTGGTTGGTTCACTTTGATTCGTCATTTCAACTTTTCAATCCAAAGAAAAAAAAATTATAAAAATGGAAAATTTTTAGAAAGTGATTTTAATATCAGATGGCAGGGGTGTATGTTTGTCATCCGGGGACCCTTATAGGGTGCATTGCACTGTGTTGTGTTGTTTGTCTTAGTTGTTTCTTCTTGTCTTGCCAAGTCCACAAATGTTTCGCTTTCGGGTCCAACCCTTCAATCATAGGTAGGGATCAAACTTTTCTCTTGACCTTGTCTGAAAAGGGAAAAGCTTGCAATTCACAACCATTGGTTAACCTCCACTGCTAGTTAAAAACTTGCACGATCAAATGCACTATGCTCAACTGAAAAACTGTGTTGCCTTCCTATTTTTAACCTTACCTAGGTTATAGTACCATTTGATATCTTGCAAAGTCTGTACCTTTCTGAATCACTGTCTATATAAAATAATCTTATATTCACTTCTATCTACAACTAAGTTTTTCTGAATTTGTAATGCATTTTATCACTTATATTACTTTTTGTTTGAGTTAAGGAATTTCTGAAACAATTTTACATTATTTTTTAAGTAATGGATTTTTGCACTGTAATTCACTCTTAACAATCTCACATATTATGTGTTACAACTGACAATTATAATTGTGATTTGACTTGTTCTTCGATGGGGTATAACACGATTATTGATCATGAATCTGGAATTACAATTATTAATTGACTTGTCATTATTTTATCTCATTCTTCTATACTTTCCTTCTCTATTTGTTGTTACGTTAAAATTTTCAATCCTTCACATCACAATTCTTTTGAAGGGAACTTTTTAGCTCATACTTTTCTTCTGCAGCCTCCATAAGTATTAAAATCTTCATTTTTACCTTTCGGTTTAAAGCTTTTTTTTTTTTTTTGAAATGTGAATTTGAAAATTTCTGATATTGCACAATCTAAACCTAAAACATATAATAGATTACGTAATCCAGAACAATAATTTAAAAGTTAATTTTAATTTTTAAGTTGTATAATTCGAAATTCAATTTTAACTTTTAGACTGTGTAATTTAAGAATCTTTTGGATTATACAATCTGAAAATTATCTTTTTAGATATATAAAAAAAAGATTTCTAAATAGTATGATCCTATTTTTTTTATGGAAAAATGACTGTACATATTAGTTTCTGATTTCATATTCTTACCTTTTTTTGTAAGATTTCGTAGATTTCACAAGTTAGAAACTTTTTTATGATGTAGAATCCTGGGACATTCTTTCATGAGTGCACAACACAACACATCAACAGAGTGGCGGTGAGTAAGGGGTGACAGTAGGGGTACTTTTGTCTTTCACATACCCTATGGGGTGCAGAAGAAGACCATGGGAGTGCAAAACGAAGATAGGATTGTGAATTGGGCCAGTCCATTTAGAACAGGTAAAATAACAGGTCAGGGTATATGAAATTAGTAAAATAATTATAATTCTATACCATTTTTTCACACTCTGCTGTTTTTTAACATTCTAACAACTAGTTTTTGAAATATATAATAATAATTTAATGAGATTTAGGAACTATAAGCATCAAAAGTTTGAGAAAATGAAATTCACGTAAGAAAAATTGTAATGAAACATTACCAACAATTACTCATTAAGAATATAACTTTGTTCTTCTACCAAAGTATAGCACTCATGTAGCACAATAGCCAACCCTAATGGGGATGAATGATATTTTATAATTCCTACTTATTGTCTTTTCTTGAGAAATTTACGTAAAGAGGACATTTTAAAAAAATATTACGAAATTGATAGATTTTAAAATATAGAATGAATAAATAAGTCGTTTATATAAAACACGTAATTGAAAAAGAAAGACAAGTTTCCAAACACAATATTAAATTCAATAATTAAGTATATTTTTAGTTTATGTAAATTAACTAGTTTTAATTTTTTAATTCTCATTAATTTTCATCTTTATAAAATTTGAAATCATTGTTATTTATTTGCGTTAATTTTGATTTTAGTCTGAATGTTCTTTTATAAATTTTATCCCTCCAAAATTTCGAATCACTACTTTTATTCTCTAATATTTATTTTAAGATACATAACTAACATTTATTTTAAAAGTTTTAATAACTTTTTTAAGTGTAACTACAATGCAAAAATAGAATCAAATCGTTAGGTTAGGAGGACAAAATTTTCGTTATAATTTTATATGCACAAAATTTTATATAAACTTTTAAAATGATTTAAATTTCATTAATAGGTTTAAAAATATTAATAAAAAGTTATATTTACATTTATAATCTCACAATTTCTAAAAAAAAAATATAAGAGAAGAAATTTACAAAGAATATTTAATTCACAAAAAATTTATAGTCAAATAATAAAGGATTGTTAACAGAAAATATTAAAGATATAATTATTTATATCATTAAAATAGTAATAATAAAGGATGGAAAATATTATTGAATATCCATGGATAATATAACATTTCCAATAAATATAAATTTAGTGAGAAACATAAAATTTGTAACTAAAATTAGAATCATTATTTGTGGCATTACCAAGCTTGACTTGTTCCCATTATATTTGCTTTCCCTTTGTGAATGACATAAAGAGTTGAAGCTCTTTTTCTTCTTTCCGACAATGACATACCGTTATCAGTTTACCCATTCACATGGCAGTTCCTACAACCCTAAATTTTCAATTGAAGACATGTTGTTGTAACTTCCCACTCCAAGCTTCTATAATCTTAGTTATTAAAGTGGTGGTTCCAACTAATGATATTAAAAGCATACAAATAATCCACATACTATGCCATAAAATATTTACTAAAAAATGATATAATATAATATTAAAAGTATACGTATCTTGTATGATATTAAGACCTAGATAGACGATAAAGATAATAGTTTTGAATATTTTATGGTATATTTATAATAATTGTTTACTTTACATTAGTTTACATTAAAATATTTCATTCACCAATTAATCTATGAATCAAAATCGGCTTGTAAGATGAAATTTGCACAATTGAGGTATATTTATCTCGTGCGTAGAATTAGAAAATAGTGGATGGTCCGTTAGCGACCCGATAGCGGGTGGAATAGAATATCCAAGAAGATAGACTCTAATCTAACTCTGATATCATGTTAGAAGTGAAGTTTAAGCCTAACTCAATCCCACAAAACCGACTTGTAAGGCGAGGTTTGTACCCCACTTATATATTATGAATTGACCTTATCTCTAGTCGATGTGGAATTTCCAACAAATGTCATTTGGATGAGAAATATGCAGTTAATGTTTCATGAAAAATATTCGATGTATATCTAATGTGGATAGACGCTACATGTAGAAGAAAGCCTTATTTGAAGATCTCAACGACTAAAAGGGATTTATGACGTCTCTTTCTTCTTAACTTCTATATATAAAAGATTTATTTAAGAATAAAGGACTGACAATAACCAACATACGAATGTATGCTCTAGCTCAAGTCCTAGTTGTGAGAAAAACAATGTTTATGTTCTTTAACAAGTTAAAATATATAGTTTTTTGGATATCAATCACCTTTGGACATTAGCTTCTTTTAATTAGTAAACTTGTAATCATTTACATCACACTCTTCTTGAAACAAAGTTAGGGTTTACGTGCATGAATGGTGCGTGAACGGCGCGCGAACAGTGCACGAATGGTGCGCGAACGACGTGACAATCGGTGCGGCGAATGGCGCGACGAACGAAATGGCGAATCGAGCGACGAACGAAGTGGTGAATCGAGCGATGACGACAAAGCGAAACAAAGTTAGGATTTTAAAGAAAGAAAATGGAGACGAGAAAGTATAATTTTGAAAAAAGAACGGAGACGAGAAAGAGAAAATAGGGAAAGAAAAAAATTAGGATTTTAAAGATAGTATGACAGGTTTCTCTAAACCTGTCATAATATATTTTTAACATAATTTCAATTTTTTCATCGTGCCCATCTATTATAATAGGTCCTCGACCTCTGTCATAATAAATTTTCCCTTTTCACTTATTATGACAGATCCCTTTTTACCAGTCATAATAATTGTTACTTTTATTACAAAAATGCCACCAGTCAACTTATTATGATAGGTGGTTTATACCTGTCATAATAAGTCATCATAGATTCCTCTTTTTTCACTAGTGTGTGTTTCAAATAATACTTAATTTAACTAGAAGTGAGTGCTTTAAATAATATCAAATCTTAGTCAGAACCAAGTGCATTTCGAATAATATTTTGTTTTAGTCAAAAGCGATCAAAGTCCAAAAGATACTTACCTATGTTTTGCAGCAATAATTTGTTTAGTAAAACTTGATTGTGTGATCAAGAATTTAATGTAAGTTTATAATGAACTAATATGAAAAAAAAAATTCTTCTCAACTCTTTAAAATGACATTATTAAATTACAACTAACCAAAAGAAGAGGAGTTTTCTAAACTAAGGTTTACAAAATATACTGAGAGAGTTTGATGTCATGCCAAAACTTCATCATCTAACTGACTTTATCTAACTTTATCTTGCGTAGATTTATGTAAACATCTAAAGAGTACACCTTTCAAGTCAAAACTTCGTCTGTCTGTTCTCATCGTTACAAAAAAAATAAAATTAAACACATAATTGGGTCATATCTTATTGTATATTTTATTTCTTTTTACAAATACTTTTAATTTTATAAGATTAAATTACCTTTTTAATAAGAACCAGAATTAAAATAACTTATTTTATATTATATAAACTTAATATATATAAAAGCTTAACTATAAGAATTTTATTTTAAATTACAATTTAATTTTTAATTTTTCCTGAAGTAATTGCAATTCATGACATTAAATTAAAACCATGAGTTAAAACATAATTTTAATACCCTTTTATGGAAGTGGTGTTTTAACACAAATGAAAATCGAAACGTAAACTGTATTGATAAACATAATTTTTTCCTTTAAAAAGACAATTTCTTTAATTATAAAGCAACACCAAAAAATGATAAACATTGTGTTTAAAAACACGATTTTCTTTTTCGATAACAAAATAAATTAATCATCAAATCGAGCTTCACGATTTGTATTTAAGCATTCATTTTCATAATTTATTTTAAAATCCATGTTTTTTAAATAATTGTTTTTGAATTATCTCGGTTACGTAAACACACCTCTTTTTTTTAATTTTTTGTGGATGTTGATTAATTGGAGTAGTAGGTTACCAAACACACAAATAAATCAAACATTTGAAATTGAAATTTCATGAAATTAGACAAATGTCGAATGGTCAAACACAAAGTGTTTTATAGAAGCACAAAGTGTATACGCAATTTGAAATTTATACTATCATTGTTTACTATAACACCACTTTTTATAGAATGGTCAAATTTGGATGCATGCATTAACCAGTTTCATACACGTGCAGTACCAACGTGCAAACCTAAAATCAATGTTCCTTGGACCAATTTTCCTCTTCAATTTTCTTTATAAGTAAAAAACATTAATGACCATGGAAATTTCAAGTCTTAGATATTGCAACAAATGCTCCTTGAAAATTTTAATTAGAAAACAAAATGCGTTTTTATGTAAAAAACAAAATAATTTTAAAGTTCCACTATACAAAAATTATTAAATAAGAATTAAAAGACAAAAAATAATTAATCACTGCTAATTTAGATATCAATTTATAAATTAAAAATTAATATTTAAACTAGTTTCTATATTATAAATACAAAATTACAATTGATTTGTGAAACTCTTTAACTTTACTTATTTAGGTTTTAACTATCAGTGTATTAGTATCTAATTTAATCTCTATATTGACTAATTACTTAAAATTAGAGACAAGTTTAGATATTAATTTCTTAGTAGTTAATGGTAGAAACTAATTTAAACTTTAATTCACAAATTAATTATAATTTTTCTTAATAATAAAGACTATTTTAAATATCAACAAATTTTAATTTATAAATTAATATCCAGACCAGTCATTATAGTATTTAATTTTTTTTTTCTAAAATTAGTTTATTTAATGTTTTTCTTATAGTGCCATGTTGTTAATCGTTTAAAACATTAAATTTTGAGTAGAAAAAATGACTTAATTTATTTAAGTTTAGATAATAGAGTTTAAATTAGTGAAGAATGAAGATGTTTTTTTTTTTTTTTAAAAAATTTTAAATATTTTTTAAATAATAAATTTGTACATTTTATTTCTCTTAAACACAGAAATTCTCTCGATTTCCCTTAAGTTTGTCCACCATTCTTGAGATAAAATAATAATCATATGCAAGAGTTTTATATTTTGTATATCTGAATTTATTAATAAATATAAATATTTTAGTAATTTAAATAAGTGGAGGTGTTTATTTTATAGGTTGAAGTTTTGAAAATTGTTTCGAAGTACTTCAAGATTTATATGCTTGAGTTAGAAAAACCTTATGTGTTGGAGTTGTTTCTCAGTTATTGAAATTGTTTTTTCTTGGACAACGAAGTACTTTCAAGTAAGGACAAAGATAGTTTAATCCACTTTTTTGACCCACTTTTAATTCACTCTTTCAATCACCATTAAATCATTTATTTTGATTCTTTCAAATGATGTGATGTGATGTGATGATCTAATGATGATTGAAATAGTGGATTAAAAGTGGTAAAATAAAGCAGGTTAAAGTATCATTGTCCTTCAAGTAAACAATTTATATATATATATATATATATATATATATATATATATATATATATATAAAAAAACTTAATATTTCAAGCCTCACAAAAAACACTTTTAAAATTACATGCGTAAATAAGTCATGTTTTAACTTTGAAAAAGAACTAAAAGTTGGATTTTAAAACACCACTTCAGCTACTTTTTTATATATAAAATATTGTAAACACAATTTTGTTAAAAAAATGTGTTCTAAAACACAATTTATCTAAATTATGTGCATTTTTGAATCTATTTATTTTTGTAATTGTATCAAAAGTTACTCAATAGTGTTGAAAAAAAAAGAAGCCATCAGCGAAAACAAAATTTTCACATGAACTGAAAATGAATAATATGCATTTAACACAAGTCGAGTTCTCATATGGATTGAGGAATATAACATGATTCTCTATATTATAAATGGTGATTGATATTCTGAAATTTTCATGTGTTTGTAATAAAAAAAAAATCATTAGTCTTCCCATTTTAATCCTACTTTTAATTAACAATTGCATTTAATGGGCATGTCAGATAGTTAAAACATTGTTATCACTAAGTATTGCATTATCATATTTTAAAGTTTTGATAAGCTAATAAGCAATGAAAGATATTAATTAAAACCTAATTTAAATAAATGATTTGTCTTATTTTTAATGCGTAATTGTAGACAGCTTCTTGTATGCAATAATTTCATCTTAAAAACTATTTAAATAGAAATTAATATGGTGTGACACTATGCCAATTCAAGTATTCTCACTCTGTTTTTAATTATAAAGTTAGTATTACTTCACAGATGTCCAGAAGGTCTACTAGTTATAAATAACCAGTTTGATAATTATAAAACAAATTATATGAACTCAGTTAACTCGCACAATGCTAATTTTATTTGGATTAAATATTTTGTTAAACCTAATTTAATATAGACTTAATCGAGTTTTAATTCTTGATAAACCGAATATTTTCAATTGAGTCTCAATTAATTTTTTTAGGTCTATCAAGTATTAAAAAATTTTACATTTTCTAATTGAGTCTTCCGTTTATGTTACCTTTAATATGTGACTATTATCTTCTTTTTTTTTTATCATCTTGTTACTTGAATCCACATGTTAATCAATGTGAAATTTTTGTAGTTAATGTAAAAATCATAATTTAAAATGAAAAATGACCTTTATTATGCTCATTAAAAAAGTGTTGGATAACCAAGTCATCATAGTTCTCAATAATTTTTATATCATCACCTACATCGACCAAATGACTATCTGTGACGACAAAAAAAAAAATTCCATTTATTTATTTATTTTTATTATTTTTTACAATACACTTATAAAATTTAGAGGCAAAATTATACAATGATATCTAATTATACTTAAAATATTCATATATATATATATATATATATACATATAATACTGTATACATCTTATAGCCATGCATTCCCCGGAAAAACAGTCACAATGTCAACGAAGAAGGGATCATGCATGTTTGGAGTGGTCATCTATAATAAGGTTATAAAATTTTATTTTTCATACACAATCATAAAATAGGGAAGTGAGACAAATATCACATAAAAAAATACAACATATCATAATAGGATAAAATGAAATGAAAATTCTCCCAAATCCATAAAACTGGATTTTATTATACTTTATAAAGATATTAATTAATTTTGTAGTGACTAGTCAGGATAAATGAACTCATGGCCAACAAAGTAACTCAAGAACATCTCATCTTGATTAATACTAACTCATTTAAATCCCCAAGGTCATACCTCCAACTACAATAATCAAATCTTTATTTATCATAAATTTTATTTCAATATTAAACCATATAATTATATAAATAAATAAATAGATAGGATCAATGAATAATTAAAATAAATAAAAAGGACCAGTACGTAACTGGAGATAAATATAAATAAGTAAACGAGAGTAAATATAAATTGAGTAAATAGGACCAGTTGAGATAAATATAAATAAATAAATAGGAACGAGAACTAAATATAAATTAGAATGAGGTTAGGGACACCTCACTTATAGAGATAAAAATAATCAAAGTAAAAAAAATAAATAAATGATAGATGTCTCCTCCCCTTACCTTAGTTATTGTGGAAATTATACCAATGTTGTACTGGGACTTTGATATGAATAGATAAAAATAATCAAAGTAAAAAAAAAAAATAAATGATAGATGTCTCCTCCCCTTACCTTAGTTATTGTGGAAATTATACCAAGGTTGTACCGGGACTTTGATGATATATTTTTTTTGGCTTAATTATCATTTTGGTCTCCTAATTTGTTGGTTTGGTTCATTTTGGTCCCCTTATTTTTTGTTGGTTCAATTTGGTCCTCTAATTCTTTAAAATTGTTCAATTTGGTCCTCTAATTCTTTAAAATGGTTCAATTTGGTCCCTGCCGTTAAGGTCACGTTAACCCTGTTTCCGTACATGCCATGTGTCATTTTATGAAATTTTGTAATTTTTTTAAATTTTTATTTTTAAATTTTTTTTAAATTTTTTTTAAAAAAATATTAAACTGCCACGTGTCACTTTATGATTGTGACACGTGTCAACTTGATAATTTTTTATTAATTTAAATTTTTTAATTTAAAAAAAAAAAAACAAATGCCATGTGGCACATCACGATTGTGCCACGTGTCAAACTATCATTGGTTGTTTTCAATTTAGTCCCTTTATTTACAATTTTGATTTAATTTAGTCCTCCAATTTTTTAAAATGATTCAATTTTGTCCTCTCTAATTTGAGACCAAATTAGTAATTAAGCTTAATTACAACTTATATATACATGTTAAAATAATTTTTATTATATTTATAGATCAAATTACT
>Ga0214544_1002585_pt1 | contig 37995 bp, 19 predicted proteins | sample CNSS3metaG_FD_160074 | JGI IMG/M metagenome (GOLD analysis project Ga0214544, IMG submission 160074) | Root nodule microbial communities from cowpea collected in UCLA plant growth center, Los Angeles, California, USA - CNSS3 | ecosystem: Host-associated > Plants > Roots > Nodule | place: USA...
CTAATCCTGTCTTTCATGAGAGGACCAAACACATTGAAATTGACTGTCACTTCATTCGAGAAAAAATCCTATCCGGGGACATCAAGACCGAGTTTGTCAACTCAAGTGATCAATTAGCAGATATTTTGACTAAGTCTCTTCGAGGACCTAGAATTGATTATCTTTGTAACAAGCTTGGTACATACGATTTGTATGCACCAGCTTGAGGGGGAGTGTTAGATGATATAATATTGTGTTTAGTAGTTGGGCTCAGCCCATTATGTATTTTTGGGTTTGGCCCATTATCAATATAAATAAACTATCCTTTGTGTAGGGTTTACACAAGGGAGATTAAGCCCAAAACCCTATTTCATCTTATTTTACACCATCCATGTTGGCATCCTATGTTATATCAATTATTTGCAGCTTATGAAAAAAAGTATAAAATTAAAGAAAATAAATAGAAAATAGTAGGGGGTCTATACCAAAAACTACTCAAGAAAAAAATCTATAATAAGGTTGAGAACACCTATTTCTAAATAAATCTTATTTAAGAAAATCCAAAATGTCATCCTACCAATGACTATATCTTTCAATTGCACCGGAGCATGCAAGTTTATCAGCTTAATGATTCCCTTCGCTTCCCTATAAATATGAGAAACATGAAGTCTCATGTTTACATTTAAACTTCATATTTGGCCATCAAGAGCGAAGATACCAAGGAACAGTATGACCATTCTGAAAAGCCTATACAACTGGCATTGAATCACTCTCTAGCCACAAGCTATGCCAACCTTATATCAAGTGCATGAATGACTTTCATGATTTTAGCATGAATGGAAGATTGAACTTCAAGAAAAACCAAAAAGAAACCAAAAATAGAAGCTGCTTATGAACATAGACATTGAAAAGAGAAAGCTGAGAAACTGAAAAGATCACCGAGACATTTTTGTCTTTCTTATTGAAGAAAGGGTACAACTAGAGAATTTATATAGATGGCAACAAGCCATGATTGATGAAATGCATGTACTTGAACACAATGGTACTTGGAAGCTTGTTCCCCCTACTCTTAGTAAGAAGCCTATGATTGTAAGTGGGTTCATGCAATTAACTTGGTCCTATTGGTGAAGTAGATAGTCTCGAAGCTCACTTAGTAGCTAAGGAATACACTCAGATTTTTAGTCTCGAATATTTTGTGATACTTTTTCTCCCATGCTGAGTTTAATTATGTCCATTTTTTCCTTACCTTGGCTGCCATTTCCAACCGGGCTCTTCTCCAACATGACATTAAAAATGTATTTTTCATGGTGCTTTGGAGTTACATGGTGCAACTTCTTAGATTTTTTGGTTTAGTTTGGAAATTACATCTAGCTCTATGTCATGAAGCAATCACCTTGAGCTTGTTTTGGTAAATTTAGTTGAATTTTGTTGATTTTTGGATTGAAACGCAGTGAGGCAAATCATTTAGTGTTTTACTGTCATACTTATCCTGGGAAGTGTGTTTATCTTGTGCTCTTTGTTGATATATTGTTATTACACAAATAGATATCACTAGAATTGTTCAATTCAAAAAGCATTTTTTCCGCCATTTGTAGACCAAAGATTTGGACTAACTAAAATATTTTCTTATTATTGAAGTGACACAATCAAGAGGTGTTATCATTTCACAAAGAAAATATGTTCTTGATATTTTGTAGGAGACAAACTTAGCAAATTGTAGGCCCATTGATAGTCCTATGGACTCAACTCTAAAGTTAATGAGAAACCACTTAAATTTTCTCAAACCTATAGAGATATAGCAGGTTGGTGGGAAAACTCATTTATCTCACAATAACATGAGCTGATCTTTTTTATCCATTGTGAGTTATGAGTCAATTTATGCATAACCCTTACATTGATTACTAGACTAATGTGATTCACATTCTCATATATGTATAAGGGATCATGGGATAGGGATTGTTGTATGAGAACAAGGGAAATGCTCAAGCCTTAGGGTACTGTAATGCAAATTGGGTATTGTGATGCAGAATTGGGCTGATTGGCCCATTGATAAGAGATCTACCATAGGATGTCTGTGTATTCCTAGGAGTGAAGTCTTTTATCATGGAAAAGTAAGAAACAAAGTTTTGTTACCTGATCTAGTGTAGGAATTTAATTTAGATCCATGACTCTAGTAACATGTGAACTTGTGTTGGTTAAACAACTCCTTCAAGAGTTGAAATTTTGTGAAAATGAACCAATAAAGTTGTATTGTGACAATTAGGCAACTTTTCATATAACCTCCAAACCAATATTTCATGAGAGAGCTAAATATATAGAAATTATTTGTCATTTTTTTAGGGAGTTGTTGTTGTCCAAAGATCTTATTACTAAGTTTGCCAGTTCTAACAAACTACTCAAACATTGTAACTAAATCTCTAGGAGGACCTACAATTTAGTTTGTATGTTCCAAGTTTGGTACATATGACCTACATGCTCTGTGGAGTGTTAAAATGTAATGTTATTTTATTATTATTTTTGGTGTATATACCCAGCTTTACGGTTAGAGTCCAAAAAAAGAGCCTTACCTTTGGTAACTCCCATGTGTTACATCAATAAAAAGCACAACCATGTAGGTGGAATACACTGATTTTCCTCTATCTTATTTGTTAAAGTAAATGAATAAGAAGATTCTAAATATATTTTTCTTTTAGTTACTATAAAGATATTAAAAATATTTTTATCCTAATAATCCTTTATTTACAACAAGCTACGACATCAAATTTATTCAGTTTATTTATGCATGACTTATTGAATGCATTATGATCGCTTGAATTCTCGGTGTGGAAGTACGAAGATTGTGGTGCGAATTCCATAAAGATTTGGTATTTAGTTTTGTGCTTCCATTTACCACTGTTGTGGATATGCTGGCTAAAACGGACTTTACATTTAGAATCAGATTTTAAACTGAAGGCTACTAGTTAAAGTGTTGTACTTTTTGGTTCGTGCAAACATTACTGTGGAAACAACACGTTTACCTAAAAGTGTCTAATTTTTTTTATAGATTTTGATTCAAGGAATGCCTCGAGCTGCTACATATGAAGATGTAGTGCGAACCCTGTCCGGTTGTGAATACGATTCCTCCTCCGTCAACTTGTTTTTGAGGTTAGCATCAAATATACTTCAAATTTTATATTTTATTTTTGAGTTAACATGTTTTTAGTCTTTGTAATTAGGGCAGTTTTTAGTTTGGTTAAGAATGTGTTTGTCTAAACTTCTTCATACATACTTCTAGGAGAAGATAAAATTAAAAATAAGTGAAAATACTTCTACAAATTACTACTTTACGCTTTAGTTAAAAATCTTATTTTTTGAGAAACTAACGAGGAGAGAACTTCTTCTAAATGCATAAATCAATTTTAGTTTATGGAAAAGTTTAGTGCATTTATTATTTTCTTCTCTTACAAGTGCTTTTAGTCACATTTATGGAAATGTATCATGTGTGATCACCATTTTCACAAGAGGCCTAAAAGAGAAAAACTTCAGTGGTGGACAAGGGTCACACTTGACAAGAGACCTAAACCCTAAACTCTAAACTAATGGATCTGATGCGATAATTTTAGTTTTAGGGTCTCAAGGTGAACAGTTCTGCATTGAGAAGGACTAAAATAATGTTTAACCCTGAGAGAGTTGTTTTAAGGTATGCAACTGTATTCTTAGAAAGAGATGCTTGGAATACACTCTTAACATTCTGAAAACACTCATTTATTGAAATTTACTGAAATTAACAAAATTTGGCAGGTCTCACTTTATCTAAGGATCTCTCTCAATTTTGTACTCTAATAAATTGTACCTATCTTCCCAACCCTCCTCTTCTCCAGAATCACATTCTCGGGAACATTATTCCCGATAAATGCTGGTAGTATATAAAAAAATTAGAGTTTATTTTGTTCTAATGGGAATACAAAATACTTGCATAATGGAGTAAGGAGTAACACAAATGCGTAATTTATATTCCTTTTCATGAACCAATCCTGAGAATATGTTTACAAAACATGTCTCAAACATGAGAATGCCATATTCTCAAGATCACTTTCTCGATACCTTGAAACAAATGGCTGCTTGATTATATGATTCTCGAAATGTTGATTCTTTTCTTATTTTCAGGCCAGGAGAAGGGGGGACTGCAGAACCTATTAAGTTGGCCACTGTACGTTTCCATTCAAGGACTCAAGCAATGAATGCCTACATAGCAAAAAATGGAACCTTTTGCCAAAACAGTCGCATTTCGATACAAGTTTTGCAGTAATTCATGCCCCTCACTACTACTTTAACAAAGCTTAGAATATTTAGCAAGTTTTTTTTTTTTTTTTTCATTCCATGGTTATTTGGGGGTTCATAATGCCTCTGGTTTAAGGTGATGCAAGGAAATGTTAAAAGTATGGCAAAATGTCTACCTTGAGTGGCAACACTTGACGAATTAGTTGATCGGTTAGTGATGAAGAGGTTGGTTTTTCTTTATATTGAAATGCGTTTTTATGTAACCAATTATTCAAGGTTTTTCAATGACTTGAAATCGTGGTGTTGATTGTATGAGAATTTGACTTTTCAAATTCTATATATCAATATGTCTTGGTATTTGCATGCTGATATAAAACTAGCAACTTTTCAGTTATTAATTATATGTTAGCGTATTCTAGGTTTTGAATAAATATATTTATGTGGATATTTTGTGGGAAAGTTATGTAAATATGTTAGCAAACACATACATGTGCGGAAGACGTTATTGCCAAACATGAATTTGGTTAAGAATGTGATGAAGTTCCCAGAGAGAGGAAGAGTTAAATTCAAAAAAGAATATTGAAGAAAAAAAAATATTAGACACTCGTAAAAGAATTATTTTCTCATTTATATCCTACTGAGAATAATATATTCATTTGAGCCAAAATTATGGCTAGTGTTGTACGACGACTCATCTATGGTGAAAAAAGCACACTTAGGTTGAAGTACAGTAACGACAGTAAATTACAAAAGATTTTGAAGTTGCCAATTATTTGTCCCTGCTGATAATTTGGTCTCTATTCTAAAAGGTTGACTTTTGACTTTCTTTGATTACCTTTGTCTCTATTTTAGTCTAGTTAGTTAATGTTAGAATTGAATTAATTCTTTATGTGCACGTTATTTTCATCTTAAATTGAAGAGTTTAGGTTTTGGAATTATTTGATTTATCCAAAAACTCGACTAAAATACCAGTACTAAGTCAAAACTTCAAAATAACGTAATATTTGCTTGAAAATTTCAAAACAGCACTTTTTATCATAACTTAAACAATTAAATTATATTTGATCATTTTATCTTTAAATAACATGACTTTAGAAAATTTATCATGCTTACATCTCATCATGCTTGTTTTTGTAACTTGTATTGTTCACAATATTTTGTACATGTAGTTAAAATTGTGTATAGTGATAAAGGACCAAGTCTCATTCTCGTTCATTGCATATCCATTTGATCCTCGTATTCATAGACATTTCATGTACTTAAAAGAGCTTAAAAATAATTTATCCATTCATTTAGGTAGTATTATTCATAGTTTAGATTTTACCCTTCTATTACATAGTTTTGTTCCATTATATTTTAAATAATGACGTCCTAACATTGTGCTAAATCATGGGACTTTTAAGATTTATTGCATGTAATGTTAACCATCAAACTGTTAGAGCAAAAGTTTAACATCCTATACTTTGATTAAACACTTAAATATAACAACATAGAGCTTAAAAATATGAAGAAATTGTGTTTTGATACATATTGATAAAAATATCCGCTCATGTGCTTCGTTTGACTAATGATAGAGTACCATGTCAAATTTCAGTTTGTTTGATAAGTAAATGATATTCAATTAGACAATAAGTACAAAATAAAACTGACTTGACATGAACTTGAAAAATGTTCTAAAGTTTAAATTTGTGCACTAGAGATATAAGTATTGTCACCAATCAAAGAAGTTGCATACAAAAAAAGAAGAACAATTAATGATACATGGAAGGCGTTCAATGCTTCCCTACGTCAAAGATCGATAAACAATAAAATAAAGAAGAAGAGATTAAATGACTTCAAAGTTGTTCAATTGGAAAAGAGTGTGTTACAAGCCTATATAAAGACCTTTTTTGAAGAAAAATCTTTTGCAAGTGTCAAGACTCAGCCAAAATTTCTCCTTGTTGTTTAAGATTTTTTTAAGAACCTTGCTTGTGTTCAATCAAACAAATTATGATATCTTGATCACTCAAACTCTATGTTTGTATAAGTTAGAAGTGAGTTGTTAAAACAATATTTACTTAAGTTAAAAGCGACTTATGAAAAGAATACTTAAACGGTGTCACTTAAGAGTGGTTAGGAGCCAAAACAATATGCAGGTTAAGTTAGAAGTGACTTGTTAAAAGAATATTTGGTTGAGACAAAAGTAACTTGGTAAATGAATACTCAAACAGGGTCAACCAAAAGAGACAGAGTCAAAAGAATACTTGATGTATTTCATAATATTAGCATGCTTGGTAGAACTTGATTGGTTAAGAAGTGGACTTAATTTGTATGATCAAACGAACTAGTATAAAAAGACTCAGTATCTTTTCTTTCCTTGATATTTATATGACTTATTACAATTGTTTCAACTAACTAAAAAGGAATAAATAGTTAAAACTAAACTTGCAAAAACATTTAATATATTATCTTACATTTATTTACGTATATCGACTAATAATGCTTACACAAGTGATACAAAAAAAAGGCTGTGAAATTTTTAAAACGTAATTAAACTTCCCCTTCTTGTGTTATTTTTGGCTTTTCACACAAACTCTACACATTCCATATCTAGAGGTAAAGGCTTCATTTATGCTTAAAACTTGCCTCATACACTTGTTTCTTAGATTTATGGTCTTGCATATCTCTTCCATACAAACATCTCAAAGAATTCCATATTGTTCTTCATGTGACACTTCATGGAGTTTTGAAGAACATGTCAAGCTTAAATGATTTCTCTTCTCCCTGCAATATACTCCTAAAAATTGATTAAGCTAAATTTTGCAAGTAATTAATTCTCTAATTTTGTCCTTGGTTCATTGTGTATCACTAATTTCTAAGTTTATTTATAATCACAAAATAATACCTATGTGAGTTTCTAAAATTATAATTCTAAATAACTAGTAAGATTGATCAAGTGAGATTGATTCAAACAAGAGTGAATAAAATCTAAAGAGAAACAATCATATAGAACTGAATTCAATTCAAGGTGTAATTGAAAATGTTTAATCAAACAAATCCAATTGCACATCAATAATATTGAAATCTAAATGTTTAGAATGATAGAAAACCAAAACTTAACTAATGAATCAAAAATAAAATTAGAAAATTAACCTAGAAAATTAAAAATCAATTAAATGTAAAATAAGTTATTTATGGTATTTTGTAATTATAAAGCATTTATTGAGCAAACATGTTCGCGTCAAGTAAATTGATAGTTAAATAAGTTATTACAAGTTTTAAACATTCATTGGAAAAAATTGTAGTTTTCTTGGAAAATTCTCTCTAATTCCAATGTTTATTGCTCATATTTTTGTCTCTATCCACCTAGAATAAGAAGATTAACCAAAATTAGTGAAAAATACACAGAATATTAATGACTAATTCCACTTTTAAGACTCATTAACCACACCTAATCAAAATATCACTTAAGCACAAAAAATGTGTGGTAAACAATATAAATTACCGAGCTAAAAAGTGTGCAAAAAAAAAATGTGTTGATCTATACGAAGCTTTTGTGCTTCCAAGCAAATATGATATTGGCAATGCAAGGCTAAAAATGTAATAGTGGATAAGATAATTAATAAGTACAATAAAAAAACAAAAAAAATATTGTTTGACTAATAAATTTTAACAACTTTCTCTTATAACCTTAGGTGTCATTTTCTAAATAGTTTTCCATTTTTTTCATTTTCTCATTCTCAATATTCCAAAATTATTTAAAAAATGTCACCTCATGTTGTAAGAAAAAATTGTCAAAATTTAGTAGTCAAAATATCATTGTGAAAAAAACAAACATAAAGTTAATCTTTGAACTATGGTTCATACTTGCATCAAACGTTTTATTCAATTAAAAACAACAAAGTAAGTCTAACAACATTTACCTATTCACCAGTGAACTCAAGATTAATAATGAGATCAATTCAATCAAGATCAATCATCAAACACTTAAGTAAAAATGTTACAACTCACATTTTAACTAATAATTCTAGTAATCAAGATCAATCATATGTCATTTAAGTAGAACTATTGATCAATTATTTCACTCAATCTCTTAAGTGTATAGGATGGTGTTTACTCTCAACTTACATTATAAAAATGAAAATGACAATAGGTTGGACAAAATACAATTAAAATATCAATAAAAGAATATCAATACTCTTGCAAGATGTATCTTATTAAGTTATTATGAGGTCAGCATAAAAGTATGATAAATACAGGAGATACAAGGCTTCAAATCAACATGATTAATAAAAGAATTGAGGAGTGAACATTAAATATGTACAAGACCAATCACAAACAATTTTTTCCATGCCCTTTCCTTCATTTTCTATTATTTTTTTTCTCTTTGAAACAAATTCAAATTTTCACAATGTGCTGCAAATTCATTGATCAAATTTTATTCACTCAACAAATTATGCAAGTTTTTTATTTTCCATTCTCTGGTTTAATTTTTACATAATTGTCTCATCAAATTTGGATTTTTTTGAGCAAATAACATTTGTTGTACAATTATATTTTTGGTTCCAAATATGTCATCAAAATGCACCAAAAAATTATTTCTATGACCATCCAAAAACAATAAATGATTTGTAACTTAAATGAGCACTTCTAAAACGACAAAAATAGTAAAATAAACATAAATAGGGCAAGAGTGTCTAAGTGAAAGATAAAATTTCCTACTCAACACTTGTGATCAATGTAAACTAAGGAAAATATAATAAAAAACAACGAAAATATAAACAAAGTTAGCTGCATATTAGTTTAGACAATTAAAAATTGCAACAAAATGATATTCAAAACGTCACTAGTAGAAAAATAGGATTTTATGACAACATATTATGACCGTTTCAATTCACTCATCATAATAAGTGATAGAATGACATTTCTATAATAAATTACAAATTTATTATATTGGTTGCAATAAAAAATGAGTTTATAAATAGTTATTGTAACTAACATAGTACATCTCGATTATACAATTTGATTTTTAATTTGTTCCTCTATCTATGTGGCACTCCTCCTCCACTCTCATTCTCATGCTATTCCCTTAACACTACTTTCACCATATTCTTTGTCCCCCACACTCCTTATTATTCTCTTTTTTTTTCATCTTCTTAAACATTGGTTCATCCTTCCTCACCAAACTGTCTCCGCTTACCAAAGTCCCCATTAGTGCCACCTTCTTCAAGTACCATCTCCCCTGCCAGGATTATGACGCTCTCATCTCCATCACCAACAACAATGACCTCCACAATATGGTGCTTGAGTTTGATTGTGGTGGACAATTTCTTCCTAGACTTGAGCTCCTCTGACATGGAAATGCATTGGGCTTCTCTTGCTAGAGGTGAATCAGATCTACCATCTCGCACGTCTAAAAGACCAATGTAAATCTTATATTAACTAAATATTTCACGGTCCAATTTATAGGTAAGAAGGTTGTATATGCTTTAAGTGAAAGTCTTGGTGTGATAGCATGTATTGAGCAACTGTTAAAAGAAAGAGAGAAGTTAGGAAGACTTTTGATGTTTGTTTCCAGCAAGTGAAGGCTTTTGCAAGAAAATATTTATATTTATTATTTTATCTTCAATTTTTATGCACTATCAGTATCTATTTTTATACCAGTAACCTGTCATTATAGGTATTATAAAACATATGAAATTTACCAACAAAAATTCTTACAGTATCGATACATGGATTATGTACTATTCTTAATCCATTTGAAAGTCAATTTGTTTTATGCGGAGAAAAGAATAAGAGGAAGAGGTGATTGTTATGGTATATTATTTTAGGATGTACGTATTTGCAAATCTTAACATAATTTATGTCCTTCTTTTGTAGTATAATAACTACTACAATAATTGGTTAATTTAACATCTTGATTCTTGTTATTATGTTAAATGAAATTATGCAAATAGCTATGTTAAATTGAATAATAATTGTTCCTACCACACCCAATAATTTCACATCACTTAGAAGTCGAGGTCTAAGGCGATTTAGATACCCCTTTATCCTCCCACCCTTTAAGGCACTTTTTAAGGATAAAAAAATGACGGAGCACATGCCTTAAAGCAGACAATACCTCGGATGCATGGTAGTTGACCCTAATGATGACAATCAACGAACTTGGGATCGAAACATTGACATCCACTATAGGGTTGATAACGAAACATTGGTCCCTTAAGCCCTCATTGAGGTTGATCCATCATTCTTCTTGGACCTCGACTGAGGCACTTATGTTCCTACTACACCTGCTTAGAAGTCGAGGCCTAAGGCGGTTTAAATACCCATTTTCTCCTTCCACCCTCTAAGGCATCTTTTAAGGACAACCATGATGAAGCACAAACTCAAAAGCGAACAATACCTTGGACGCATGGAGATTGACCTTAACGATGACAATCAACGAACTTGGGATCAGAACATTAGTGCCTACCATGGGACGATAACGAAACCATTGATCGATCCTTAAGCCCTCTATTACGGTTGATCTGTTGTCATTTCCCTTATACCTTGACTAAGGGCTTATGTTTCTACCAGGCCCAATAGTCCCACATAACTTAGAGGTCAAGGCTTAAGGTGGTTCAAATACCCCTTCCTCCTTCCATCCTTTGAGGTGTCTTTTAAGGAAAAAACTATGACGGAGCACACGCTCCAAAGCGAACAATACCTCAGATGCAAGGTGATTGACAATGATTCTATCATCAGACTTGGGATTGGAACAATAAACTTTTTTATTCTGTATGTATCCTAGTAAATGGTAGACATTCAAATTCGCATCACTTTCTGATTCACTAAACCCTTGGGAGTTATAAATGTTAGGTATATCATTTGATATATGTTGTTTTCTTCAATAGACTTTGATTTTCTTTTTAAAGAACCTGAAAGAAATAATTAGAGTGATGTGGTATTATGACAATGATGAACATGCTTCAATATTTGGGGTTAGGTAAGTTTTGCATTACCTAGTTCAAGTGTTCTATGTTATCCATTGAGTCTCTATTTGTACTTCTGAGTTGGATTTTATATTTATGTAAATTCATTATTTTTCGAAACTAGAGATTTCTAGATATATGTTTGAATTGTGTAGTCCAATTAATTGTGATGATTTATTTTCTCTCATTATAGCCTATCTATTCCTATGGAAGGCTTAAGTCTTGAGACTATGGAAGGCTTACTTGGATTAGGTATGCAATGATCTAGATGTCAAGATGAGATTTTTAGAATTTATGTTATTATCCAAATTTATTCTATGATGATTAATTAGAAATGAGATTATTGGTTAAAGACTAATTAAATATGTTAAAGAAATACATGTAACACAACACTAGTTATTAGGCATTCTTCCTTCTTCATGAAATGAGACTTTTTGGACTCACATTCAATGAAAAAATAAGTTTTAATATTGAAGCAATCACTACAAGAAAAAGAGGTATTACTTACTATGAAAGTCTATAGGTAACAAAATTCACATGTAAGATTGATTTACCTACGGATTATTGATGGACAAAAATTTGTAGGTAAATTGGTCGTAACTAAATTACTTATGGATATATAGGAATATATTCATAACTAGGGATATATCCTTGGTGAATGGAGATTAGGACACGACAGTTGTTCGAGCATGAGAGATGTGAATCAAGAATAGGGCATGAGAGATGACAAACGAAAAATGACGACAATTAACGAAGGACGAGGGCAATACACGAGGAACAAGGGCTAAGAGACGACGAAGAGGGGATGAGGGTTGTGAATGCATGAAGGGACAAGAGTTGTGAAAAGAGAAAATGGGCTTAGGTCAATGTGAATGGAGGTTGTGAGTGAGAGTTGTGAAAAGGGTTTTAGGTCAAACGGACTAAAGTGGCATGATAGAGAAGAGAAAAAAGGGTGTTCCAAATTAAAGGGGTATGATAGGAGAAAAATTGTAATTTTCAAAGATCTGTATGTAACATTTGTAGATAATTTCCTATTATATTTATCTAAGAATCTAAATAGAGCTACCTACGAATAAAATCCTTCGAAATTTAATGAGACCAACTTTTTATTTTTTCTTTACATTTGAAAAAATTCATATATAATGTTCCATTTACCTAAATATATATATATATATATATATATATATATATATATATATATATATAATATCCGTTTGTAAAACTATCTATATATTTTAATCCATAAGTAATAATCAGTAGATAAATCAACATTTTCTTACGGTGAATCGATTAAAAAAATCTTTATATTTTAAGATTATAAGTGTATTTCATTTACTTTTAGTGATTTGATAATTTTAATCATTGTAAAATAAGTTTAAGCTTTTATGAGTATTATATTCGGGTCTTATTTTCTAACCCTGATGTCTATACTTTTCTTTTTCTTTTTTCTGCACATGCCGGTCTTGATTAAGTTTTCATTATTCATAATAAGTAGTTATTCATGAATCTCTTTCCCATTGAATAAAAATATTTTTGCCTCATAATCCAAGATAATAATAAATTTAATATTCAAAATTATTTATCAATTCTTTTATGATCAAGCAATATAGAGTGATCCATTCCATTTTAACTCAGAATGGATGAATGAAAAATACTTTTTTAATGTTGTTGATCGTACTAATTAAATTATTTGATATATGACCATTTTGAGAAAAGAAAGGTTAATATCACATAATAATTATCTTTTTTCTTTCCATTTTTAATTTTTTGTAAAATAAATTTATTTATGATTCATTTTATGAAGATAATCTTGCAATATACAAGAGAGTCTCATCTTAAAATCATTAAATATTTTATATTTCATTAAAGTTTTGCATCTGTGAAGTTCGCATGAAAATTTCTAGAAAACTTACTTTTCACAAATTTTGATAGAAAACTTGGAAAACAATAAGAAATATATATATATATATATATATATATATATATATATATATATATATATATATATATATATATAATACATTTAGAACTTGAGAAACTTTTGGCATCAACATGGTTAAATTAAGATGTATAAATATTCATGTTAAATATTAAAATTTTAATTTCATGTTAAATATTTAATTATATAAATATCTAATAAACTATCTCTAAGGATGAAAAGTTACAAGAAATTTAAGAGGAGTGAACGTCATTGTTTTCAAGTATTTAATGTAAATGATTATGTTAGGACTTACAAATTTGTATAATTAATAATTTTGGGTGTAATAAAACATGTTAACTTGGAGTACAATTTATAATTTTTTTATGCAATACATCATTAAAGATTATAAGTGTAACATTAATCATCAAAGAAAGTAACACATTCTATGATGGTTAAAACTCCACGATAACTACAAAAGTTTACAACGCATAAGACGACGATAACTACAAAATATCATGTACACAAAGTATTAAAAAAGATAGGGTTAATTATGTTTTTCGTCCCTTTGAACGATTTTGGTTTTTGTCCCTCATTTAAAAGATGCGCTATTTAAGTTCCTCGCGTTCTGAAACGCATGAAATTAGTCCTCATTTTTTAACTCCGTTAATTTTATTACAAAGCTGATAGACGGAGTGCCACGTCAGGATCCCATTTTTAACTTTCACTCAAGCTACAATAAACACGTGTTTTAAAAGGGGGTCTAAGGTTAATTTTTGAAACCCTATATTTTGAATTGTGAGATAGGATCCTTAGTGAGGATCTTGAGGAGATCATTTTGATGCAGGGGAAACGTAGGTGATAGCGTTTGTGTACAACATTCTGTAGTGATGAAGAGTGGTAGCTCTGGAATTGATTGTAGGCAAAGGAAAAGTGGTTCAAAAATTCGCAAAGCTTAGCGTCGTGTTCAGAAATAGCATCGAAAGTGTATGAGTGTGGGAACGATTGTTGCTCCTAAAGGTAGGTACTGTGAAGAACAAGGGCAGGTTATTTTGAAGATTTGAAATTGGGCGGTAAGTGATAAATTGCATTTGTTTTACTCGAGCTTTTTTTGGTGTCTGTTATAATGGTTTCAATTTTTTGCAGTCCAATTCACATTGTAATTATTTTCAATGGGTTAATGAAGAGGAATGTAGAGGTGAAGGTGAAGAATCTAAATTTGAAGCTGGCGTAGGAAAAAGAGTTGAAGAACACGAAGTTTGTTTGGAAATGGAGAAACTAATACTCGACTTGATTATAAAAAACTAGAAGTTGAAGAGGAAATTGGAAAAAGAGAAAAGATTTGGCGCTGCAACTTTTATTTGTACTGTCGTGGACTTTTTCAATTGTATTTGTGGTTATGTTTTTGTTCAAGTTTAACTGTAATTAGTTTTCGTAGTAGTATTTGGGAAATTCCTTCAATTGGTAGGTCTTGCAGAGATTGTTTATGTATTTCTGGGGAATTATTTTGTAATGATGAAAATGGTATTACTAATGATATGAGTATTGCATGCCATTCATTTGCCCAATGCCTTATGTTTTACGTTTTCTTAGTGGTTGATTCTGCTTTCTAATCTTGACTTTGCCATAACCAATGGGATCCAAAATATTTTTTAGGCTCGTTAATGTAGAGGAAAATTGATATCATTGAAAAACTGATGTCTTTTTCTTTAAACATTTTGTATTTAAAGGGTTCAAATTACAATCAATGGCTTATATTTGCCATAACCAATTCAATCTTTTACTGCCGCAAATTAGGACTGAATTAAGTTCTATAATTTATCCACCTATCCGGCCAATCTTTCCATGACTTGAATTGTTGTCCATCCCAAATCCATCATCATCATCAGTCATCCTTTCTTCTTCACTATCATCTAGTCTATCTTTAGGTAGATCTTCTTCCTCTTCAGCCTGTACTTGTTCATCAACCACATCCTCTTCACCATTCACTTCTGCCTCCCTAACCACATCCTCTTCACCAATCACAGCCTCTTCACCATTCACTTCTGCCTCCCTAACCACATCTTGTTCACCAATCACAACCTCCTTAACTACCACTTCCTCTTCAGCGATAACTTCCTTCTCACCTAAACCTTCATCCTCACACACAACTTCATCCACTCCACCAATGAAGTGAACTATTTCAGGCTGACTAGGAACATGTTGCACATAGATATCAACTTCCTCTTTACTCTCCTCTGTAAAGTTAGCTAATGCTATAGCTTCCTTATCATCACTAAGTAGTCTAAGGTTGTTTAACAAACTTTGTTTTGAACCCTTCCACCAAAGTTTCACATCACCACCGTATTTGAACTCTTTCACTATACCCAATGCTTCAAAGAACAACCAAAAATCCCGGATCAATCCCCTTAACATGAATTTCACCCCCAACATACTTCAGTCCCCTGTTTCTTTCGAACCTACCCATATGATGAAAGCTACATCGAACCTCATTCCCAACCCTACATTTCAAATAAACACACAGACCACATTAATCGAACCATAAACGGAATCAACAAACAACCAAAGCAAACCCTATACAATCGAATAGGGAAGAACAACTAACCTGCTTTCCATAATTGGAATGTCGTAGATGACAACACTATTTTCTTCATTGAAATCTCTCAACTTCTTATTGGTTCTCTAATTTCGTTGTCCCTCTTGATGATTCTCCTTCATGGTCGAATCTGAATCTTTGTCGAATCCCTTTTCTCGTTACCAAAAGCCCCTTCTTTCTAATTTTAACCTAAACCCTAATCTCTGATACATTAAACATTACAATTAAATTGTTCTACCACGTGCTTAATAATACAAATGCAATGCTTTCTTTACCACGTGTCAATCATAACTTAAACATTGTTAAAAATGGGATCCTGGCGTGACACTCTGTTTGCCAGCTTTGTAATAAAACTAATGGTGTTTTAAAATGAGGACCAATTCCATGCGTTTCAGAACGTGAGGGACTTAAATAGCGCATCTTTTGAATGAGGGACAAAAATAAAAAACGCCCAATACTTGAGGGACGAAAAACATAATTAACCCGAAAAGACACAAGACATGATGTAGTTAAAGACTCAAAATGCAATACACAATCCTTATACACATCATACACGAGTTCAACACAAGAAGCATTGAAAAATGTGAGACATCTAAAATGTTACAAAAGATTGCTCCAAAACACATCTCATGGATATTTTAACACAATATACCTATGCTCACAATGATGTTGTCAAACCAATAGAAGTAAAAATGAAAAATATTTTCCTTTTACAAAACTTCGAGAGCTACAACAAAAAGCTTCAACCAAAAGTCAAATATGTTCTAAGAAAGCACTAACACAAAAACAAGTAACATATCCTAAGTAAAATTAATATTATAGAAGGAAGGAACATTTATTGAAAGCTCTAATATAAACACCAAATAACATTTTTGTTTTAAATCTTGAGGAAATGTTTTGTACTCATTGCTCAATTTCACAAGAAGATTAGTAGATACCAATAGTAACTTTATGTACTCTTTGCAAATTGTATAATTAACTCTGCTTTATTATTTAAAAGCTATGATACATCAATACTTCAATTTGAGTCACTTACATATGTCTGTCCGAAATACTTTAAGATACTTTTCTAATACTTAATAATAAAGTATCTAACCTATAAAGTAATAATATTTTTATGATGATAGTAACTTATAATTTTTTATGTTAAAAAATTTAATACATATAATTTTAATTTGAAGTTACAGAATAACAATTGTATATTTATCATGTTTTTAAAAATTATTATACATTTTTCATTATACATATAAAACATATCATATCCTATTATTTTCAAAATAAATATATTGAAGTTTCAAATAAATGTTATATCCGATCCATGTATCGTATTTGTATTTCATAACTTAAAAAATAATATCACTTAGTTTTGATATTTCAAACTATAATAATTTTTTGCTAAACAATATTTACCTATATAAACAATGGTATTTATATACACCTACTTCATAACTTAAAAGTAATATCATTTATTTCTGCTTTTCTTAAAAGTAACATCACTTATTTTTGCTTTTTCAAAGCATAATTTTTCCTAAACAATATTTGCCCATATAAAAAACGGTGTTTGTATAAACCATGCCATATTATTTGCTCCCGTGATAACTTGTGTTAGTCAACAGTTATGTTAAGCATCAAACAACTTATGTTAGGCTACAGTTACGTTATGCTGCAAACAAACGTATTGGAGATGACCTAAACGATTTCACACCATTAGAACCTTATGTTGCTATGATAACTAAAATGAAACTATGTTCAACAAATTATACTAGAATAAATCAGATTATTGAGTATACTTTTCATGTATAATCATTATAAATTATCAACTAATCCAATAACCATTATTTGTAAAGTGTACGCCATGGTTATGCCTGTTGCATAGTGTTGCATTGTTTGAAGTTAAGTTGAAGTAAAAGAACAGCAACCAAATTTTACTGTTACAGAATTATTTATGTACCACTAACACTAACATTCATACTGAGCAAGTAACAGTCCAAAAATCAATGTGAACAGAACCTATAGATGGATGAAATAGGAGCCATGGGGTGCAACATTTGTTCTTTCTCGTGTTGTCGCATGACAACTGAAGATACTGTACACCAATCAAATCCTTCCTAATACAATTTTCCATAACGACAAGCATCTTGGGCGGAGAAATGAACTGTGAGGTTACCAAAGAATTCACCACAGTTGACTACAACTAGACGTGAAACTGTGGTACCATTTATCCTAACAAACAATTATCAGCACTGCAACTAGTTGTGCTCATACTACCCATACAACAACATATTGTATATATTAATTACCATGGAGCAGCATTCCTTCCCGCCACTAATAAAGCATGGAAGTCGGAAAACTAGCTACTTCAGAAATTCTCGTAGTATATATCTTCAAATACATCGCCAAAAGGGATGAATTACTGAGTATGAGGCTCTCGAATTCCTGGTGTCATGTGCTTCCTGGAGCATCACTTCCCACAGCTGGTTTGCGATTCAGATATCGAATAACAGCATCTTCAACCCTGTTCAAGTTGTCAAACAAGATCAAATTTCACAATGATTGTAACTGACGTGCATTTGTATAAACATTGAAGAAAAAGCACATAAACACTGATCAAGTCTACCTTTTACTTGGCACAAACACTAACAAACTACTGAGACTTAAAACTGATGTGAATATAAAAAAAGGAAGAGGGTAAAGTGCAATCTTGAGAAGCCTCAGGGGTGTCAATATGATTTGCTCAGAGGAAAAACATGTTATGCACGTTTAGTCACTTATGAATTTTGAAATGAAATCCTTCCGTGGATATGAATTGGTGAAAGTGCATCAGTCAACTTAATTAGAATCCAAAGAATATCATACATCACCCTAAACAAAGGCAACATATCCAAGTACCTATTAATCTCTAAACTATAAAGCTAGATTTTAAATTATTCTCATTAGATCAATGATAGCAATGCTGACAGTATAATGAACAAAAAATAAGGTAAATGTTAAATCTTACCATGGTTGGTTGAAGAAATCTGATCGACGCTCTTTTTCTGCATTGCGACTGGGTTCTCCGGAAACAAGTTTCAGATCCCTGCTTTGAGATTCAATCAATGCATTAATAAATTCTACTGGCGATTGACTGAAACCAAGAAAGAATGACCGTCTCCTTCTGTGCTCATGAATTTTTCTAATGATTCCACATATTGCTTCATCACATGTCTCAATCTCTTTATTCTTTTCCACATTAGCCAATAAAGCAGACAACTCCCTCTGAATTGGGAAAGGAACATCAACCAACACATCATAACAAGCAGTTCCAACTGGACTGTTTCCCGATAGCTTGATCTTGTGTTCCAAAAGTATAGGCTGTGGAGGGAACAAATGTGAAGATATTTTCTGCGAAACCATTGTAAACTTCATCTTTTCTTCTCCAAATACTTTCTGAAGAGGCTGATCACAGTGAAAGAAAGAAGGGTCATTAGGATTTTGCAACTTCCTGGCCTTTACATAGTGCCAGATCGCAGCAACAATCCTTGGGCGGGTATCAACCTCAATACCAAGAACCTCTGTCAAAGCAGGTGAAAGCTTAAACTTCTCTGGCACGTAATTCATTTCCAGACGTATATTCACTGCAAACTCTTTATCCCCTTTCCGCTTTACTTCAAAACCTTCATGTGGAGCAGGTGATCGAGCATTCTCCCACATAATAATGTGATTATCTGGATATAGTCTCTGATCTAAAGAAATGGTTACTCTTTTGAAGAAAGCTGAAAACTTCGGATACAAAGGAGTGGACTTCTGAACCACTCCTGGCTGATCAGGGTCTACACCATCTTCCAATATCCTTCCAACTATCTTCAGCGTCCAGGATGGAGGCTCTGCAGTTGGCTTCTTTGGAATTGTGCGAATTTGATTAGCAAAAGTGTTAAATACATAGATGCGAAGAGTTTTCTGAATACAGGGTGGGTTTTTGAGCGCTTCCTGGATGTCAGCCTTCTTTCTAGCAAGTGCTGCATCAACACGAGACTCAAACTCTAGAAGCTGTGTGTACAGTGCAGACTCAGGTAGTATAGCTGCCACTTTATCTTGCAGCTGTTTCTCGGGAAGCTTCTGCTTCTTCCTCCGCGAAGCAGGTGTGAGCTCCATCGGTCTCAAAGGGGAGAAGCTGTTAGGAGGGGAAAATCCAACTGGCCGAATTGGGGGTTTTAGAGGGATCCGTTTCCCACTTGCATTACCCGGTGTGGAAATAGCCGACGACAGCCCCAAACTCGCCAAACCACCACCTTGGTTCTGATTAAGACTCAACCCCTGTGCTTGCAAATGAGCCTGGATTTGAGCATGGGCTGCAGCTGCTGCTTGGGCATGGGCCTGAGCCTGAGCCTGGGCCTTGGACTGAGCTTGGACAATAGCATGAGCCTGGGAAAGCGGAAACTGCCCTTGAAAACCAACGGGAATCTGGCCTTGTCCTTGGGACTGTGAAAAACCATGGTTTGCAGGTATAGAATTGGAGGGTATTCCAGCATTGCCAAACGATGAGGAAGAGGCCCCAATGCCCTTAGAAGGGTTATTATTGTTCACAGACATCACTATCCAAACCTAATCCACTAGTCAACAAGAAATGGGCAAAACAAAAAACAAAAACAAAAACCTCAATACCAAAATGAAAATATCCTATCTTTTAACTCTCGATCTTAACCAGTGAACCAAGTGGGAAAACAACCAACAAATTCAAGCGTCCAAATTCAGAACTCTCGTGAGTCGCCACCAACTACGAATTTGCATTGCCCCGGAAAATTACAGAAAACCGAATATGAAAAACCACTGAATCGACTAGGGTTTACCTCGATCTGGCTTTGGAAGGATCCGCGTAACTCCAGGTGGTTAGAAGAACACGAGATTAGCTTCGGCGCGTGGGGCTTGGGTTGGAGAGAGGGATGGATTGGAAGGATCTGGAATTTGAGGAGAGAGTGGGCTAAATTAGAGAAATGGGAAAGAGTGAGAAAAATTGGGGATGGTTCTTTTGTGGAAGGTGGACGATGATGGCGGTGAAGCGTGGCTAGGGTTAGGAAAATGGCCCAATTTTGGGAGGTCAAACCTCAAAGTTTAGTCACTGAATGAGTATGCGTTCCCTTCTAAAGCTTTCCAGCAAAACGGCGTCGTTCGTGTTGCGTCATTCTTCCTATAAACTCATATTTTCCAAAAATACTTTAATAATAAGTATGATTACTTTCTTTTTATTTTCATTATTAATTTATTCTATTCATTTTAATTTCATTATGAATGATTGCTAGTTGTTATCTCATCCTATGTGTGTGAACTAATCATATATATATATATATATATAGTTTGACTATTATATAAAATACTAAAATTAGGGACATTTTTATTCACATTTTTGAGAAACATAGTTCAAATAACTTTTATATATTTATGTTTGTTTTACATTAAATATATCTTTGAAAATGTGACCTTTGAAAGATTAGATAAGGAAAAATGTAATCATAAATGGAGAAACATATATATTTTGGTAAGACTTTAAAAATATAATCAATTTTTAATATTAGGAAGAAAATAAACTTTGATATCCGAGTTATGATTTCAAAAGCTTAACTAGACCAACCGTTTTAACTGCAATGGAATTAATTTACTAACTAGTCTGGACTCTTTAAAGTACAATTTTTCCAAAATTGGTAAGTAGTCAAGAATCAGTCAAACTTTGGTGCATTCAACTCATTTGAACAGAAAATCATTGAATTTGTTTTTTTTTTAATTTAATAAAACACGATAGATAATTGGTTGATTTTGGAATAAAGCGAATTGTTTCAGTGATTAAAATTCAAAAGAAATAGATTAGAATAAAATCATTTTTAAATTAAGTTTTTAGTACTTTTAACCTATTAAAATGAGATTTTAATGTGTTAAATGCATTGCTAGAGTTTTGAAAACAAAAATATATGCTGTTATTAATAAAGTAAATTAACTTTTTAATCAATTAAAACTACTAAAAATTCCATATTAACCCATTTTAATGAACTAAAAGGGTTTTTTAATATATTAGAAAAAAATAAATATTCTGTATTCACGAAAATTAAATAAAAACTAAAATTATGCAGTAATCAAAGATCTTTAACTTTAAATCAAAACCAATACATTAATTAAAACTGAAACAAAAGTGCAATGTGACGATGAAAATAGAAAAACAAAAAGGTTCAATGAACTAAAGTTATAACGGACTTCTTAAAGATTTTTTATAGTTGATTTTTTTTTTTTTCTTTCTTCTGAAATTATTCAACTCAAACTTTATTTAGAATTGCATTTCTAGAACTAGAGCATTACACCGGAAGAGTCTTACCGACTTGAAATTTTTGATACATGTGAACCTTCTCTTCTTGATAATTTATTTTGGATAGTTTAATTTTAATCGTCAAATAAAGTTTCAAATTCTATATATTTTATCATAACAAATAATATTTAATTGTATTGAATAATTGATTTCATTTGTCTAACACAAATAATTTCAATTTCGTAGGAATTCTTCAAATTTATTTATGCTTTACTTCATAACCGCGTTTCTTGTGAGTTGAACTATTAAGCTTCTTTCAAAACTTCTTATAGATTTTTTATTGTCATTAGATCATATCCAACAAGTAACATAATGCACCTCGAAAGTGTTATAATTCATTATTGTGATGATCATGAGAATGTCAAGGAAAATAACATGTCGTAGATAAAAAAATTTTACTTAACTCTATGATCTTGTAAATGTTATATTTCATTATTATGATGATCATCAGAATGTCAAGGAAAATAACATGTCACGAACAAAAAAAATTTACTCAATTTTATGACATGCTCTCGAGATGGTTCTTGAAAAAAAATTCAGAAATATTGCAAAAGAAAATAGTGTTGAAAGAGAAATCCATGTATTATTATCACTTTTGGTATATTAAGGAGTATTCCAAAAGGCATAGGACAACAAAACGAAAAGAAATCAAAATTACAATCTAGTTAGGGAAGAAGGGAATTTCAAATAACAGAAAGGAGAGATGTCATGCAATATTCCACACTCCTATAGCCCTTTCTTTCAAAACAAATACTCCCACTCACTTACTCAATCGTAATGGAATCTTTTTACTCCTACTACTTCTCCTAACAAACTTCTACATCGTTTCATCCTTCTCTAAATCTATTGCCATATGTTCCCTTGATGTTTCACCACTTGTATTCTTTATCATAACATTACCCTCTCCATCAAGAGTGACCTAGAAATTGATCTTGATATAAGAAACAAATTCCCAAGTGTAGTCATTAGTACCCTCCCATTGGATCGAAATTTGAGAAACCCACATGTCACAAATTTGAATTTTGAGGGTGTTGAGAATAGCTAGAGGCTGCAACTAAGGTCCTTTTATAATTGTAGTAAGCAATAGAGGAATGTATTGAGAATCTGGAGCACCCTTACACATTTTCAACAAGGAAACATGGAAGACAAGATGGATTTTAGCCTATGTAGGGAGTTCCAATCTATATGCAACATTACTAATGCGATCCAAAATTTTGAAAGGACCAAAATAAAGCATGGACAATTTTTGATTATGTTGCAGGCGCAAAGAATGTTGGCAGTATGGTTACTCGCAAAGAAAAAATCATCAACATTAAATGCAACTTGAAAGTGCTTTTTATCATCATTAAGTTTCAAGTGGGATTAAGCATGGGATAAATTATGCTTAAGTTGAGCTAGTAGACGATCCCTTTGCACTAACTAGGCATATGTGTAACATCCTGCCCGGATATTACGATTTTAAATAATAAAATAAAAATATAATAATAATACTTCATTTATTATAAATCATTTTCCCAAAACCGTGGGAATTTAAAACTTTATTACACCGATAAAACCAACTCAAATCCAATTTTTATAAACACAATACATTTTCAAAATCAGAGTCATTATAAAGTCAAGTTCTATAATTCCAATGATTACAAGAAATCCTTAAAACTCATAAAAATGATGAAACGTTGCCACAAAGTTTCCCAACTAGCCCGCGCTCGGGATCTACGCTCCACCAGAACCACCTGCAATATCATCTACTCCCGTGTACCATGTACACGATCATCACCAAATGCAAGCAGCACCATTCAACATCTCCATTTGGTCTCGTCTGTCTCCATTTGGTCACGCTGCCATAACCTCCATTGACGCACCACTCGAGCTCGTCGGACAGTTCAACATCTCCAGCAGCACCTGTACCAACACCTCCACATCCTCCCGTGTGATATGCCATACACGATGCCAGAACCGCAGCTTCGTGTTCACGCATCGAACCACCCCGCTGCACCAAGCTCAACACCTTCATGGTAACGCCACCATCGAAGCCATGGAAGCCACCGCGAGTTCGCCATGGAAGCCACCACGAGTTCGCACCTGCACCGTAGCAGTACTTCACCAACACAAATCTATCCTCCCTCTCACACTGCCATCACGCATACGAAGAGACGAAGCCATTCACGCATCTACACCGAGTTCTAATCGTCACAGATCTGCACCAGTTCGAACCAGACTGAACACCACCACGCTGTCGCCGTGAGCCTCGTCGAAAGTACATTCTGTGTCATCGCAAACCCCTTACGGCAGCCCGTCGCCATGAGGAAACCCTAACCATGGAAGGACTCATGAGGAAACCCTAATTCTGGAAAGAGAAAGCGCTGCCACATGTCCGCTTCTCAATGGACAGTCCAAAAAGTCAAACTGGTCAACCAGTCAAATCTGAGCAAGGATTGGTCAACCGTGGTCAATTTGTCTATTTTATGTTATACTTGGCAAGTGGTTCCTCTACAAGAACCCTAAATGGCCTAACAAGGAAAAGATAGTCTGGCGGCAATTCACCACCAACCAGACTAATTCTCTGGAAATTTCCCAAAATCACCAACTTTAAAAATGGAATATAACAATTCATACAAAATCATACCAAATTCAGCATATCAATCAAAATTAAATTAATTGACGCATGAAATTACCCTATTTAGCATGTCAATCAAATTAAAATTAAAGTTAACGTGTAAAGCTCCCCTAACCTGGTCTCCTTTGCTTAGAACTTTGAAAATTCTCCCTTGATCACCAATGGCCCTCTTTGGTTCCTCTCAACACTCAATCCTCACAAACACTAAATTTTTGTTCTCCCTTCTGCAACCACAATAACAGCCCACCAAAACCCTAATTGGTTGTCTTATGATGGTTTTCCAACCCTCTTTGACTGTTAGGGTTTTCCTCTACCCTTTCATATTCAATCCAAAACTAAGTTTGGCAAAAATATAGTTTAACCCACAACCATGCCAATACCCAAAACTAAGTTTCTCCAAGACTTGAACCCACAACCATGCCAATACCAAATCAATGCTAAACCATCAAGCCAATTCATGTTTCTTGCTAACTCATATAATTCACATATTATATTATTTCACAACATAATTACACATATTATTAAAAAACCAATAATTAATTAATACATAAATAGCATACATAAGACTTGAACCCAAGTCCTCTCACACAACTAAAGCACTCTCAACCACTTGAGCTAGTACTTTTCCACGTTATTCAAATCAGAATTAAATACCATCAATGTTCTTCCTACCCGCATTTATTAATTAATTAATTAATCATTTATTTATTTAATTTTCACGGGTCTTACACCATCCCTTCTTTGCCTTCACATGTTTCGTTTTGTATTGGAGTAGATCTAAGCACCACCAGCAACCAGTGCCCTCCAGTTCCGTCCATATTTCATCCACACTCCAACATCAAATCCAGTTAAGTTTTTCTCAACCATTGATTCATATTTTCTTTGATTTTTCGTGAATGATGAACCTGATTCATAAACTTGAATGTTGTTGTGTGCAATGTGTGCCATAGATCCATGTTTTAATCACTTTAATCCACAACCCATTTACTTTAAAGACCCATTTTATTTTTCCGTTAAATTTGCAAAGTGGATGTCGACATCCGCTTTAGAGATCTCTACTGCGGATGTCAACATCCATTTCACTCTTTTTTTTGTTTTCTGCTCATTGCGGAAGTCGACATCCGCTTCAGATATTTTTGTTGCGGATGTCGACATCCATTTCGTTTTTTTACTTTTTATTTTTTACCATATCGGATGTCGACATTCGTTTTGCGAATTTCAATTGCGGATGTCGACATCCGTTTCCTTTTTTTTTACCATTGCAGATGTCGACATTCGTTTCATTTTTTTTACCATTGTGGATGTCCACATCCGCTTTGCAAATTTTAGTTGCGGATGTCAACATCTGTTTCCTTTTTTTGGTTTTTTGTCATTGTGGATGTCGACATTCGCTTCAGAGATCAAAATTGCGGATGTCGACATCTGTTTCGTATTTGTTTTTCTTTTTTTAGTTTAAATATTTTCCCCAATATATATATATATATATATATATATATATATATATATATATATATATATATATGCATGATGTACGTAATTTTGTTCTTCTCTTATCTTACAAACAAATTGATTTCTGTTGTAGGGGTTTAGGGTGTTTGTGCATTTCCTTGTTCCTAGTTGTCTGTTTGTGCATCATACCCTCTAAGGTGGTAGATTTGTTCAATACTAATTGTTACTTGGATTTTCTCAGAAACGCTATGTGATGTTGTCTTGCATGTGATTTATTGTAGCAATCTGTTCTTTAGTTAAAATCTAGAATCATAAAACCTAGAATTTAGTCTTATTTTAGTTGAATGCTACGGTTTGCTTCAAACGAAGTTGAATGCTACTCTTTAAAGTAAAAGTTACCCTTCAAAAAAAATTTAAATTGGAAGATGATTAGAATTTAGTCTTGTTTTATGATTTATGTTTGATTGTAGTGTTTGAAACTTTCAATTTGTTAGATATAGTTTGGACACAAGGTAATTTATGTAGACATGGTTCACACGATGCACCCGAGAGTTCTGCATAGGGTGCTGCACGGAGGAGACTGACCGCTTCATCTCGTAGAAAGGGGTCAGCACGAGGTTGATGTTGTTGAGGATGATGTTGTTGAGCATGAGGCTTCTGATGTTGCTCAGGACGAGGAGCATGGGATTGGTAACGATGGTGCAGGATTTCCAGGTGGTCCCTCTGATACATCTTTATTGACTCGGTACCAGGATCATGTTGCACGTATCATATGAGAAGGTGATAATGTAGATTTTTACCATTATCTTGGCTATCTTTTGCTAAAAAAATCAACTCCTCCTGAGCTTTTAACCCACTTAATCCTCACTTTTACTTTGTTTTTGTGAATAAATACAATATAGGTTACATAGATCTAATTATACCACTAATCCTCATTTTTATGTCCAATTTAATGATAGGAAGCTTTTTGTCTTAAGCCAAAGAAGTGGTCAACCAGAGAAGAAAGAAGAAAAAAAAGCCAAATTTGAAGATATGAACTTAGCATTTCAAGGCTAAGCAATAGAATTCAAGGTTGAGCCCCATTCCTCTCGCATTTTTCAGCGCTGAGCGCTAGAATTCAAGGCTGAGCGTCATTCTTCTCGCATTTTTGGACGCTGAGCGCCAGATAGCCAACACTAAGCGCTAATTGGCTCACAATTTTTGACGTTGAGCGGTGCAGGGACAACGTTGAGCGGTGCGGGGACAACGCTGAGCGGCACCTGTGCTGATGTGGTAATTTTACCATATTTCTTCTAGTTTGCTCGAAAGGAATGCATCTTTGGTAGTTTGGGACGCAATTTTTCACTCTTGGAGAGCTTGAAGGTGCGCTAGGGCTTATGGGAACTATCCTTTGCTCCTCCTTGTATCTTCATCTTCTTCCATCTTCCATTTTGTAAGTTTGGGCTCTCCATGACAATGGAGAGCTAAACCAATTTTGTTGGTGGTATACGTAACCACTAAACTCTCGTGTATTTTGCAAATGCTTTGAATATATTATATGCCTATTCCATTAAATGCTAGTATTCTTGTTTCCTTGCTTAATGCTTTCTTAGTTTGATCACCCATTGCATGATACTTGGTTCATTCGGTATTGGAAAATATCTTTTGAAACCTAGAAATGAAACAAGATACCTAATGAAGCTTGTGTCTAGGAATGGAACTTGACCCATTGGTTGTCTTAAACCCTAGTTTATAAAGCGGGTTTGTTTGTTAAGAGTTCAAGGGATTAATTTTTAATAAGGAAACCTAGGCTCATTCTATTAAGGGATTAGAGTTTGAGTAGACTTGTGGGTTGACATTAGTATATTGATGGAAGGGGTGTGCTTTCTTTTACATGCATGGGAGTGAGGTCGGTGAAATCTAACCCCAACAATACCATTCCATATCAATTCTTGTCTTTTCCACCGTCTAAGCGTTTTAACCGCCAAAGTTCACCTTTTATTTTTTTATGCACAAATTTACTTTCTTGCATGAAACTCAAAATATGGATTCATTCTTTAGTTTAAATTAGTCACTAATTACGCCATTATTTAGTATACACGAGTGTCTTGGGAAATGATATCCCTGTCTTACCGGTTACTACTTGCACGACCCGGTACACTTGCTGGAGTCAATAACAGAGGGTCAAGTTAGTAAGAAGTTTTTATAAATGTTTTATTTTATTGTTGTTATGTATTCTTGCCTCATAGTTGTCACATTACACTCATCTTTTTCTTTGAGAGTGAGAAGTATATTTGCAGGTTTTACTTGACTTTTAGTCATATCAACAAGCAACGAGTGTTCATTGGACTTCAACCTACCCGCATAAGGGTGACCAACTAGAGTAGATGAGATGTCGTGATTATGGAAACCACATTTTACGTTCAACATCCATCCCTCCCCTTGAGAGATGGGTTTGCCTCTCAATCTAAAGGGACACTCACATTTTCTTGTCCCAGATAAACTCGGTTCTGCATCACATTTGTATTTTATATATTTTCCACCTCTTTCACAACCTAATAATACATGGGTCTTTCTTCCTGGTTGTCCATTATATTTATCTGATCTTAGAATAATAACAACAAATCCAAGATTAAAAGCAACCTCTCTAACCCACTTAATTAAATCTTCACATGTTGGAAAGATATCATCAATTGTAAAGTGAGAGGTATAATCTTGTTCGTATATATCAGGAACGAAAGCAGAAAAGTCTGACATCAGACTAGAATTTACTTGAGAATCCAAGAAACTCAAATAACTAAAATGATGATCATCCATAATTATAATAATGACCTATAATAAAAGAAAATATTATTTAGGAGAGATATAAAACTTAAATGGGTGAGATATAAACACGAGCATATATACGTACGTAGTAGATCTTAAAAGAAACAACATAACACAAAGTTTAGTGGCATGTATATTATCCCACTTTGCTTCACCATTTTTGGTGACATATCATTCTAGTTGACTGCAACATGCTTAAACTCATTAAATCTCTTTAACCAATCACTTTACTCATTTCAACTACTTACTTACATGCCAAACCCATTTTGTTCCAACACCATGAAACCCAGATAATTATTTTCAAAAGGGTCTTAATACTACAACCATGTTATTCAGAATAAGGTTAAAAAATCGTGTCTGGTGGTTGAGGTGCAAGATTGGATTAGAAAGAGTGTGAGGAGGTAGATGTGGAAAATGAAGAAAATGGTAGTTTTGGGAGGGAGGTCCTACAAAATTAAGATTAAGGATGTGAGTGTATGAAGCGGATGTCCCGTAATACCAAAAAAAAAAGATACGAAACGGATGTCGACATCTGCAACGCAACTGTCTGAAGCGGATGTTGACATTCATAATACATAAAAAAAAATATGAAACTGATGTCGACATCCTCAATGCAATTGTCTGAAGCGGATGTCGACACCCATAATACCAAAAAACAAAAAAAAATACGAAACGGATGTCGACATCTGCAACGCAACTGTCTGAAGCAGATGTCGACATCCGTAATACAAAAAAGAAAATATAATTGCGAAATGGATGTCGATATCTGCAACTCAAATGTCTGAAGTGGATGTCGACATCTGTAACACCAGGGACCACTTGGACCACTGGTGGGAGCTTGAATCAGAGAGACACTAGGACCACTAAAGCTTGAATAAAAGAGACACTGACTAGAGGGAGTGAAGAAAAATATTGGGAGGAAACAAAGAGAGTGAAGAAAACGGAACGTGGGAGGAAAGTTGGGGGTGCAGGCTGAAGCAGAGATAAAAAGAAGAGGACTGGTAGCGTAGTAAATTTTCGTTTCATTATTTTCAACCACCAAAGGAAGGTAAAATTTATGAGGGAGAAAAACGTAATTATTGGGGTACATGAGAAAGGTTGGGGGTGTAGGGAGAAGCCCCCTAAATTAACTTCACACTCGGTCCAATTTGTTTGTGACAAAAATATTCTTGCCAGAAACAATACACTCCAGAAGCTGAAGAAGAAATTGTCCAAACTTTGTTATAATTGAATTAATACACTCCAAAAATAATCTAAAAGGAATACATATGTCATTATCGTTAAAGTGTATAAACAACATATTTTATTGTTATTAACTTATATCAATAAAGTAATTACACAAAAAGTCAATAATATTCTTTTATTTAAAAAAATTATTTTATTTGGATTTATCAATTTTTTTTATGAATCAAAAAGCTCAATTCCCAATATAAGGCTCAATTATTTTCTACTCTTATTTTTAAGGGTTGCTCCTAATCAGTTGGGCCTAAAGGCTGGCCCAAAGGGTGCCAAGGCCCATAAAGCAGTCAAGGTCCCTCATTCTGCACTCACTTGCCAAAATCGGTGCTCTCATTCTTCCCTTTTCTCTCCATAGAAGCTCTTGCTAGGGTTTGGGTCTTACCCTTCTTCACGTTAGCTCAACTCCATTCTTCAGTCCATGTAAGTTGATTCTCCACCGTACCTTTTTCATTCCCAGCTCTGTCATCATGATTCTAACTGGGGTTCACCATGGTAACCCATTTTGAATCTATTCCACTGTTTTACAGCTTGTGAATCTGCTTCGTGGTCGGTAGTACTCACTTGCTTGGGTGTCTGAATATTCTGCTAGCTTTTTCCAGGTAAGGGAAGCTAGGATTTATGTTTTTAAAGTTATTTTGCCGATTTTTGGTCTGTTTGTATGGTTGTGATGCTTGAATGAGATTGTTGGTCGAATAAAAATATATGGTGTGCGAGTATGTTTGATTGATGTGACACTACTCTTTTTTTTTTGCATTGCACTACTCTTGATTCAATCATATTTAATTTGAATATAAATACAAAATTTTGGAGCTTTACACAAGCTGCAATTTTATTTCTAAAATCCCAAAATCGTTTGCATAATGTGTTGTTAAGTTGGATTGCTATATTAAAGCATGAAATGAGTGAATATGCATGAGTAAAATGGCGTATGGGTTGTGAATGATGAGTTTGGCATGATCTTGGCGTGTAATGAGTATGGGATGGTTGGTTATAAAATTGACATGGAATTGGTATGAACAATAATGTTATATCGATTGATGGAACATGATGTTAGTGTGGTCAGGACGTAATTCCACGATAGTTTCTTGGTGGTGCCTCATTGGTCAAGGCGTAATTCCATGGAACTCTAGGTGAGATCTCCTGATGGTGCCTCATTGGTCAGAACGTAATTCCATGTTGGTTGCGTGGTGGTGCCTCATTGGTCAGGACGTATTTCTATGACCCTGTTAGTGGGAGTTTCGTGGTGGTGCCTCATTATATAATTTAGTAAGGATTCAAGGTAAGGATTGCATCATGACACTCTAAAGAGTCAGTTAGTCTCACGTAGAGCGTACTGGCTCAAGTGGTGAGAGTAGCAGGAGGCCTAAGACACTTTAAGGCTAACCTTATGTGTGGTAGGATGAGACTCTTTGACAATTAGCTCGATAGAGCAGTAGAGGCCACCACAAGTGCAAACATCCGGTGAATCCGACTAATTATATGTATCTGGATAAGTTGTGTCTTGAGTCTTAGTGTATTGTTTGCGAGTCATCACATGATTGGTCAATGTATGTATCTTTAACTATGAAAATGTATGAATTGTATGATAAAACATTTTTCTACGCTAGCTTACCCTTTCTGCTTGTTTGTACGTTCTGTGTATGGTTTTCTCTTTTTGCGATGATCATCAATTGATTGATGTGAGCAGATGCGAGAACTCCTCGTGGTCAACAGGATATTGGAGATTCCGTTGCCTAGTTCATTTTGGATCAGATCCTGCTTGTCTGAGTTCTCTTTAGGGTTGTAGCCCATGTATTTGTCTGCTTCTTGGACAATTATTTTAAATATTGTTGACCCTTGAATTCTATTTTGTATTGACATCGTGGTGTGCCTCAGTATCTCATTTTTTTATACCTTATATATTTGTAAGTTGTGATGTTATACTCCTTGACTCAACTTTCATTTAATTATTTTATTAATTAAATGGGACCTTACACCAAAGTAAAATTAATCACTATATAATTTAATAATTAGACTAAAAATACAAATTAGTTTAATTACCCGGAATTGACATATTTAATACATATCCCTTTCCACTAGTTCTTAGAAGAAGAATACGTTAAATTTTAAGTCAGTTATCAAAATAACTCCTAATACCTACATACTTTTCTAGCAATTAAATTTTCCTGTCATCTTTGTACATAAAAAACACTGATTTGATTTGATTTACCAATGTGGATATTTCCTTCTTTTATCCTTCTTTTATAAAATTTTGGATGCTCGATATATTTTTTTTCTAACCTTTTTCACCAAAAAATATGACATCTCTATATAAATTAGGCAATTGTCTTGCCTCGTGTGTTTTGCCTCGTGTATTAGAGAGTAAAATTCTGGAACCTCTCTGTTCTCTCTGCAAGGGTAATTGTTCCTTCCTATTCGTTTCCCCTCATTGATCAATGAGTTTCTGTATCAGTGAGTGATAATCTGATTGATTTTTTTTAGAAACCAAGTGATGGAAACGAGTGAGGGTTTTTCGAGATTGATACTATCTTGGTCTCTTGAGGATGTAGTCAACAATGATCTTTACATAGACAAGGTCAGGTTACTGATGTCCTAGCTTTATTAAGTGGTCATTTGTTCCTCTATGACGTTTTTTTTTCCTGAGCTCACCATAGTTAGTTTTAGGTTAAATTACGCTGTAAATTCTCACTTTAAAACTTTGAGTGTTTTTGTTACTACTGTCTAGTTAGGCTAGTAGGCTTTACGCAACAAACTTGCTGCCTGTCGTATGCGTTGGGTTTTGTTTGGTATTTACAAAGTTCCTTAGTGTTGGTGTAATAATTCAATTTTCCTCTTTACATTGTTTCTTAGTGTAGGATTGAATCAATTTGTTTGACAACATAGGTGGACTGTCTGATTCTGGATCATTTGATTTGAGCCCAATATATAGTGATTTCTAGAGGGGAATATGTGTCACATATCCATATCCTGTACTCTAACATTTGGCAGGACTTATTGATGAAGTATCTTATATATGAAGCACTAATTCTTTTATGATGATGATAGGTTATAGTTTTTCTTACAATGTCTGAGAAATGTGTTTTTACTTGCATTCACGCAATTGCAATTAGATATACATTATGTTTTTAGAATTTTTATACACTTTAGATATGTAAGTGTCACATATAGTAACCTGGCAATTTAAAAATAAACATATCGTATCACCCTATCGGATAGTATTTGATACAGTTATTGTATCCATGCATCATAAATTTATAAGTAGGTGTGATCACCCTGATCACGCATACAAGGGCTACCTGGGGTTTCTTTAGTACATAACAGGCTTGAGGATTCTTCATTGAGTATGTTCTTTGATGTGAAAAAATATTGTTTTTCCTTCTTTTTTATATATTGATTTTTGTACGGATTAATGAGTTATGTCATGTGTAAACGAAAATAATTCTTACAGGCTGCATGCAGTTATTGGTTAGGACTGAGGATTTATATCTTTCTAATATGTTGATAAATATCTGATTGTGTAGTCAACATTCATTGCATACTAGAAGCTCCTTACCTTTTTTGCATATAATTAGATTCTAAAGCTGTTATGTCTGTACGTTTTAATAGGTGAGGCAAATTCCAAAGACATTCTTGTCCGTAGCTCACTATTTGAAATCATTTACTTTTCCTCTTATTGAGGAAACTCGTACAGATTTATGCTCAAGCATGAAGATGTTGTCAGAGGCTCCGGTGTATGAAATAACCGACATTGCTTTTTCTGAAAATTATAAACCACCTCAGGATTTGTTATACCAGATAGAAATGAAAACAGTGGTAGATAGTGATAGAAAAGGAGATATATGTGAGCCTGAGATTGGACAACTTTTTACTTTGACTAATACAAGGCCAGAATGCATAGATGATTTGAACAAGCATGGAAATTCCTATCTTATTGGTTTAATTGGGAAGGTTAGAAAGAAAAAAGACGAGGAAGATGTTTATGAGGTTCAAATACTAGCTTCAAATCCCATTAAATTGGAAATGTACTGGCAGGAGGATGGCAGATATCTATATGGCATATATGGTTTTGCTGCCTATCTTATCAATATAACAACAAATAGGCGTATATGGAATGCACTGAACTCGGATCCAGAAGGTCCAGATATCCATGTAATCAAACAACTGCTCCAACCTGATCCTGCTGTAAGAGCAATGGTTTATTCTCTGCCTTTTACCATAGATATATATGCCTTGCAATGTCTAGTTCATGGTATAACTGTACAACTGGTTAGCAGATGAAGCTAGATCTTTTGTATATACCCTCTAATTTTGTTCCATTACCTTGTCAAGATAACCTTATTGATTGGATAGATGATTAAGTACTTCAAATGTTGCATCTTCTGACAGGTTGGGGGAAATTGTGCTCAATGTTTCTCTAGTGAAAGGTGCACTATTGATGTGTCAAATATTGGTGCTGTTATTCGATCATTCGATTTGAACAAAGCTCAAGAAGAGGGAGTTTTAAGTTGTTTAGCTGCAAGGGAGTGCTCTCACAAAATTATTGTGAAATTGATTTGGGGCCCACAGGGACAGGGAAAACAAAAACAAAAACAGTTGGCTCATTACTATTTGCCCTCCTCAAGCGGAAATGCAGAACACTTACTGGTGCCCCAACTAATGTGGCTGTGCTGGAAGTGACTTCCAGGTTTCTTAGGCTAGTGATGGACTCCATTGATTATCACACTTATGGTCTTGGCGACATAGTGTTATTTGGCAACAGAAAGCGGATGAGTATTGACGATCGAGATGATCTTCTTGATATATTTCTTGATTACCGTGTAAATATTCTTGCCAGGTGCTTTGCACCCTTGTCTGGTTGGAAACATCATTTAGAACTGGTAGTTGCTGTACTTGGCAGGCTAAGTTGGGTATAACCAGGAAAGAATGCCTTAAAATACTGAAATCTCTTGTAAATATCTTCGTTCTTCCTGATTTTACTGATGAATATTCAATCAAAAGCTTTTGTCTCAGAAGATCTCGCATGCTTTTTTGTACTGCTGCGAGCTCTGCTAGATTGCATGCAGTAGAACACTGTAGACTAGAAATGTTAGTTATTGATGAAGCTGCTCAACTCAAAGAATGTGAGTCAAATATACCTTTACAACTTCCTGGTCTTCGTCATGTTGTGCTTATTGGAGACGAGAAACAGTTGCCTGCCCTAGTCAAAAGTGAGGTGTGTTCCAGTCTTGTTATTTCCTGTTTTCCTGACTGTGCAAGCATGTTCGTTATTATGTCTCACTTTTTTAGCTCTATTATGAAATTCATGGAAAAAATATTTCAACATATAGAAATTTTTATGAATATACAGATTTCCAGCAAGGCAGGGTTCGGAAGAAGTTTGTTTGAAAGACTGGTCCTCTTGGGTCATGAAAAACAGCTTCTCAATATTCAGTATAGAATGCATCCATCCATTAGCTTGTTTCCAAATATGGAATTCTATGACAAACAGATTTTGGATACTCCAAGGGTCAAAGAAAGAAGCTATGAGAAGCATTTTCTATGTGGTGATATGTTTAAGTTCTACTCTTTCATAAATGTTACTTATGGACAAGATGAATTAGATGAAGGGAATAGCCGGAAAAATAGGGTGGAAGTAGCTGTGGTATCTGAGATTGTTTTTGAGCTCTACAAAGGTAATTTTATTATGTGATCTATAATATGACTACGGGTAAAAGTAACCAACTGAACTCTAAATGTTTGTGATAAGTTCTTCATCATGTAATTTATGAATGGTAACTTTTGTTGTAATGTTTGGATTTTAATTATCATCTATTGACTCTTTACAGAATCAGTTTCTAGAACACGGACTGTTAGTGTTGGTGTTATATCTCCATATAAAGCTCAGGTTATTGCCATACAAGATGCTAATGGAAAAAGGATTGGAAGTGATGTTGATCATAACTTTTCCGTGAAGGTTTGCACTGCTGATGATGTCCAAGGTGGTGAAGAGGATGTGATAATAATATCCACTGTAAGATATAATAACATGGGATTTGTGGGTTTTATTTCTAATCTTCAAAGAACTAATGTTGCCTTAACAAGAGCAAGGTATGATATGTTCCCATTTATTATACACGCTATTTGTTCTACATTTTGTTGTAATCATGAATGTCCTGTTCCTTATCTATACAGGTATTGTCTTTGGATAGTAGGTAATGGGGAAACTTTGACGAATAGTGGCTCTATTTGGGAGAGAATAGTCCTTGATGCTAGGTGTCGAGGGTGTTATCATAATGCTGACGAAGATGATAGGTTATCTCATGCTATTACAACTTCCATTATTGATCTTGGTCAAGTTGGTGATCTACTGCATTTGAGTTCTCCACTCTTCAGGAAAGCAAGGTGGAAGGTAACGGACCTTAGAATCGTTCTCGAGACTCTACTTTTAATACTGAAAAAGACATAAGAATTCAAGTTAACCCCTTAAAGCATACATAACAAGAGACAGAGACAAGTTATATTCTTCTACAGGAATTGAACTCTGGTGGAGTAAGCTTTCACTTTAGAGAGAAAGTAAAAAAATCTCAATAATCATCGATGAAAAAGATCAACAGTTCATATTACTCGAACATGTCCAACAAGCCATACATTTGTCAAAATCTTGTCTTAATTTTGTCATTAATGATCGATATGTCTCACATCTCCTTTGTGTTGCAAACAAAAGAGTAAATTCCTTTCCGAAACATGAATATTTGAGTAGTCTGATTGTATGTGTAAATCAGGCATGAGAAGGGTGTAAGAGATGTCCTTTCTGTTACATTACACGCTGAATATTTCTGATGTATAGTTTCTTTGTGATTTGTGTTTTTTTTTTCTTGATTTTTCTGTTTTTAGTTAACTTGCACTTATAAAATCAAGATGAATGTAAGAAAGTTTTAGATGGTTAATCAGATTTAGGCGATTATGCTATGTATTTTTAGTCAGTAGGGTGGTTGTTAGTTGTGAGAGGATTTAAGATGTCTATCTGTGCCAATGCTCTTCCAACTTTCAGATTGTAAAGTTCAGTAATTTGTATTTGTATAAAAATAAAGCATTTGATTTGATGGAAAAAAAAATAAAAATTAATCGGTCGAATATGTTATTCAGTTTTGGGCTATTTCTTCCTCCACAACTATGATTTCTTCATGCATCTTCGTATGGGTGGTAGAAAAGTGTAAAATGTCATATTTTAAAATTCAAATCACACAATTAAAAAAATATGTTTTAAATTATCCTATCCGAAATATATTTTCACATTTTATAACTTAAATTTCAAATTATATAATTTAGAATATTTTTTTAGACTCAAATTTATTTTGAATTATGTATTTTAAAAATGCGTTTTATATTGTTTAATCTATAATATATTTTTGAAGTATACAATCTATAAACATATTCAAAACTTTAAATCGTATGTTCTGAAATATATTTTTAAGGTGAAATAAATTTTTGAATTTTAAATTGTACAATTCAAAACAAATTTATGAATTGCACAATTGAAAATGTTTTCGACTAATGGATGATTTGAATTTTTTTCATACTCATAAAAATTACTGAAAGGAAGTATTGAATGCTAAAAAAATTTGCTTGAGTTTTATAACTAAATTTACTTTTGTGCATAATAGAGTTGAATATGAAAAAAATGGCTAAACCTAATTCTAAGCTAAACTTATGATGAGATGGAAATCTTAAATAAATGAAATGGATCTTTCAAATTTTGGATATATATATATATATATATATATATATATATATATATATATATATATATATAATATATATATATATATAAAAAAAAAAAATATATATCTTTCTTTTTTTATTTTTTTTTTTTTT